>Ga0302323_100000762_pt1 | contig 26042 bp, 14 predicted proteins | sample Fen_T0_3_FD_201950 | JGI IMG/M metagenome (GOLD analysis project Ga0302323, IMG submission 201950) | Peat permafrost microbial communities from Stordalen Mire near Abisko, Sweden - Fen_T0_3 | ecosystem: Environmental > Terrestrial > Soil > Wetlands > Permafrost | place: Sweden: Abisko...
AGCAGGACCAGAACCAACCACCGCAACGCTCTTCCCGCTCCGGACCTTTGGAGGCTGTGGACGAATCCATCCTTCCTTGAATCCGCGCTCGACGATGTTCTTCTCGATCTGCTTGATCGTCACAGCCGGATCATTGATGCCGAGCACGCAAGCCGTCTCACAGGGCGCAGGACAGATCCGTCCCGTGAACTCCGGGAAATTATTGGTAGCGTGCAGACGCCGCACAGCTTCTTTCCACCGACCGTGGTAAACTAGGTCGTTCCAATCAGGAATGACGTTGTTGACTGGACATCCGGTATGACAGAACGGTACGCCGCAGTCCATGCAGCGCGCTCCCTGTTGCCGCAACTTCTGTTCGGGGAAGTCAATGTAGATCTCGAACCAGTCGTTGACCCGCTGCGTCACTGGACGTCGCTCGGCAAGTTCGCGCCCGTACTCGATAAACCCAGTCGGCTTACCCATGGTGCACCTGCTCTGCCAACTCGGCGATCGGCAGTGGTTCGCCCGCGATGTAATGCTGGCGCACGCGATCGATGCCCAGCACACGCTTGAATTCGTGTGGGAAGATTTTGATGAAGCGAGGCAGCATCTCCGACCAGTTGTGAAGCAGCCAATGCGCCCTGGCACTGCCCGCAAGTTCAGCGTGCCGTGCGATCAGTTCGCGTACAAGTTGGATATCCTCGGGCTCAATCAGTGGTTCCAGATCGACTGAGGCCAAGTTGCAACGCTTCTTAGTGAAGTCCATACGCTCATCGAACACGTAGGCAACGCCTCCGCTCATGCCTGCTGCGAAGTTCCGGCCACACGGACCTAGTACCAGCACGAGCCCTTTCGTCATGTACTCGCAGCCGTGATCGCCTACACCTTCGACGACTGCTGTCGCGCCGGAATTGCGAACCGCGAAGCGCTCGCCTGCCATACCGTTGAAGAAAGCCTCCCCGCTGGTCGCACCATAAAGCACGACATTGCCTATCAGGATATTTTCCTCGGCCGCGAAGCCCGCTTGTCGTGGCGGATACACAATCACGCGTCCGCCAGAGAGACCCTTGCCAACATAGTCATTGGCGTCGCCCTCCAAAGTGAGCGTCACACCTTTGGCGAGAAACGCTCCCAAGCTCTGTCCGGCTGAACCGTTGAGGTGAATGCGAATCGTGTCGTCAGGCAATCCCTCTGAGCCATAGCTTCGCGCAATCTCGCCGCTCAGCATGGTGCCGACAGCGCGGTGCACATTGCGGACAGGAACACTGATTTCAACCGGTGTTAAGCAGTCCAGCGCCGGGCGTGCCTGTTGCAGCAGTTGATGATCGAGCGCCTGCTCCAAGCCGTGATCCTGCGCCTGCACGCAACGGTGGGCGACGCGACTGGGGACGCTTGGACTGTAGAGAAGCGCAGACAGATCAATGCCACGCGCCTTCCAGTGCTCGACCGCCGGCTGCACATCGAGCATGTCCACGCGGCCCACCATTTCGTCCACCGTGCGGAAGCCCAACTCCGACATGTATTGGCGAACCTGCTCGGCAAGATAGAAAAAGAAATTGATGACGTGCTCCGGCTGTCCGGTGAATTTCTTGCGCAACTCCGGATCTTGCGTGGCAATCCCGACGGAGCAAGTATTCAAATGACACTTGCGGAGCATGATGCAGCCCATCGTAATCAACGGAGTCGTGGCAAAGCCGAACTCCTCGGCACCTAGCAGCGCGGCGATCACAACATCGCGGCCCGTCTGGAGTTTGCCGTCGGTCTGAACCCGAACCCGTCCGCGCAGGTCATTGAGCAACAGGACCTGCTGGGCTTCCGCTAGTCCGAGTTCCCACGGCGTGCCCGCGTGCTTGATCGAACTCAGAGGAGAGGCGCCCGTGCCGCCGCTGTCGCCGCTAATCAGAACAACATCGGCATGAGCTTTCGCTACGCCTGCAGCCACTGTGCCTACGCCGACTTCAGAGACGAGTTTCACCGAGATGCGCGCTCGCGGATTCACATTCTTAAGGTCGAAGATGAGCTGGGCAAGATCCTCGATGGAGTAGATATCGTGATGCGGCGGAGGAGAGATCAATCCCACGCCGGCAGTCGAATGCCGCAGGCGAGCGATTAATTCATCCACTTTATGTCCTGGAAGCTGGCCACCCTCGCCCGGTTTCGCGCCCTGTGCCATCTTGATCTGCAGTTCGTCGGCGTTCACCAGGTAGTTTGCGGTCACACCAAAACGCGCCGAAGCGACTTGCTTGATCGCGGATCGGCGGGAGTCGCCGTTCGAGTCGGGCGTGAAACGCCCCTCGTCCTCGCCGCCTTCGCCAGTGTTCGACTTGCCTCCGATACGATTCATTGCAATGGCAAGCGTCTCGTGGGCTTCCTTGCTGATCGACCCGAATGACATGGCGCCGGTCGTGAAGCGCTTCACGATCTCTTTCGCGGGCTCGACTTCTTCGATCGGGACAGGCGTTTCCGCCTTCTTGATCTTCATCAAGCTGCGCAGTGTTGCGAGATTGCTGCTCTGGTTGTCGATGAGGTCGGTATATTCCTGGAACGTTTTGAAATCCGATTGACGGACCGCATGCTGGAGCTTCGAGATCGTCTGCGGATTGAGCAGATGATATTCGCCGTCGGTGCGGAAGTGGTAGCTGCCTCCGACACTCAGCTCCGTCTCAGATTCTGTCGCAGCGCGGAATGCATGGGCATGCTTCATGACGGCTTCGCGAGCCAGCACGTCAAGGCCGACACCCTCAAGTTGGGACGTAGTGCCGACAAAGTATTTCTCGACCAGCTCTTTGTTCAGTCCAATCGCCTCGAAGACCTGCGCACCGCGATAGCTCTGCAACGTCGAGATGCCCATCTTGGAAAAAGTCTTCAGCAGCCCCTTGTTGATCGCCTTGATGAAGTTCTTGACCGCAAGGTCCGCGGTGATGCCCTCGGGCAGATAGCCGCGGCGAGCGAGGTCCTCCAAAGCTTCGAGAGCAAGGTACGGATTTACCGCGCTGGCGCCGTACCCGATTAGCAAAGCAAAGTGCATGACTTCGCGAGGCTCGCCGGATTCCACGATGAGCGCAACGGAGGTTCGAGTCTCCTCCCGTACCAGCAGGTTGTGCACAGCCGCGAGCGCCAACAAGCTGGGGATCGGCGCGTAATTCTTGTCTACGCCACGATCGGAAAGAATCAGCAGCGTGTAGCCAGAGGTAACAGCCAAAGACGCACGTCGGCAAAGATCGTCAAGAGCACGCTCGAGGCCCGCTTCGCCTTCTTCGGCGCGGAAAAGTGCCGGCAGCGTAATTGCCAGCAGATCACCGCTCGAAATGCGGCGAAGTTTCTCCAGATCACGATTCGTCAAGATGGGATGCGGCAACTTCAGTGTGTGGCAGTTCTCCGGCGTTTCTTTCAGAATGTTGCGCTCAGTCCCGATGTAGCTGATCAGCGACATCACCATCTCTTCGCGGATGGGATCGATGGGGGGGTTGGTCACCTGCGCAAAAAGCTGCTTGAAATAATTGAAGAGTGGCTGCGGACGGTCGGACAGACACGCCAATGGCGTGTCCGTGCCCATCGAGCCTACAGGCTCTTCGCCCTTACAGGCCATAGGCTCGAGGATCAGTTTCAAGTCTTCGTCGGTGTAGCCAAAAGCTCTTTCGCGACTAAGCACCGTGTCGTGATTGACTTCGTGGACGCGCGCCGGCTCGGGCAACTGATCGAGAGTGACTTGGTTTTGCTTAAGCCACGTTGCGTACGGTTGTCGAAACGATAGGCGTTGCTTGATCTCGCGATCAGACACGATGCGGCCTTCGACTGTATCGACCAGAAACATCTTGCCGGGCTGAAGACGACCCTTCATCTTGACGCGTTCGGGTTCGAGCTCGAGCACACCCGCCTCCGAAGCCATCACCACCAGATCGTCGTGGGTGACCACATAGCGACCGGGACGCAGTCCGTTGCGATCCAATGTCGCGCCGATCATGCGGCCGTCGGTGAAAGCAATGACGGCAGGGCCGTCCCAAGGTTCCATGAGCGACGCATGGTATTCGTAAAACGCCTGTTTTTCCGGGCGCATGTGCGGATTTCCCGCCCATGCCTCGGGAATCAGCATGGCCATGACATGCGGCAGGCTGCGACCAGACTGGAAGAGTAACTCGACAGCATTGTCGAAGTTCGCAGAATCGCTGCCGCCGGGCGCAATGATCGGAAACAGTTTCTTGATGTCTTCGCCGAATAGATCCGACTGCAGAAGCGATTGGCGAGCATGCATCCAGTTCACGTTGCCGCGTAGCGTATTGATCTCGCCGTTGTGGGCAACGTATCGATAAGGATGCGCCAGCTTCCAACTGGGAAAAGTGTTGGTCGAGAACCTTTGATGGACAAGACAGAGCGCGCTCTTCACCAGAGGATCGGAGAGTTCGCCGTAGAAATTCGCAATCTGGGGCGCAAGCAAAAGTCCCTTGTAAACGAGGGTGCGTGCCGAGAGCGACGGAATGTAGAAGAACTCGCGGTCTTCAATGTCCGACTCGGCAACTTCGGACTCAGCTCGCTTGCGGACGATGTATAGCTTCCGCTCAAAAGCAGTCTCGTCCATACCAGCAGGGCGCCCGACAAAGATCTGCTGAATGTAAGGTTGCGAACCGCGGGCCACACGACCAATTGCCGAACCCTCGACGGGTGTATCCCTCCAGCCGAGTACTGACAGGCCCTCTTCCTTAAGAATGCGCTCTAAAATGCCTTCGCACTGCAGACGCTGATGCTTCTCTACCGGAAGGAAGGTCATTCCCACGCCATATGCGCCGGGCCCTGGAAGGGTGAAACCGATCGCGGCACACTCGCGAGCAAAGAACTCATGCGGGATTTGGATCAGGATTCCCGCACCATCGCCCGTCTCCGGATCACAACCGCACGCACCGCGGTGCGTGAGGTTGATCAGTACCTGAATCCCCATCTGGATGATGTCGTGGCTCTTCTGGCCGCGCACATTCGCAACAAACCCAATGCCGCAAGCATCGTGTTCGTGAGCAGGATCGTACAACCCCTGTGCCGGAGGCAGTCCGCTTTTAATCAAATTCACTTCTGACGATTCCATCGCGATTTTAGTCAAACACTCCGACAGAGGAGAGTCATCCAGCCAACTCACCCAAATGGTCGAATCCAATCTTTAAGTCTAACCTTCTTTAATAGCGTCTTTTGGTCATACAAGTACAATCCAGAATTCCGATCCATGGCATGCAAAATTCAGGGGCGTTGCTAGCGGCCTCAGAACCGCGTCCCTGGAGCAGCAGCAACGAATGTGCGGACGCAAAACGACCAGGCAATCCACTCCTTATTTATGAGAACAGGGGGCCTCTCGCCGGGGAGACGATCGCGCCTTATCACCCTCATAAGTTTATTTTCTTACGCACAATTTGAATGTGCGAAAGCAAAACTATGCGTTGGACTCCCGACGACACACCCGATACCGTCGCGGTGCTGGCAGTGAGTGACCTATCTCATTTACTGCAGGCGCCAAGGGAGAAAGCAGGCATAGCAATGAGATTCAGCTCCTACTTCGGAGCCGCGTTACTAGTGATAACAACTTTCATCACAGTCGCAGGCCATGCGCAAGATCAAGCGGCGGACGCACAGAGTAGTGCTCTACTTACTCGGCAGTTACACGCTCTCGAACAGCAGGTCAATGAGCTTCGAGAGCAGGTGGCAGCGTTGAAGATCGGCGACAAGCCCGCGCCTGCTGCGGTACCGCAGAGCAATTTGGTGAGTGCCTCCACCTCGGCTCCGGCTGCCGCCCCGCCCCCTCCTTCGCTGGCGGGGTTGCTGGGACCCACTTCTTTGAGCGGGTTCGTTGATGTGTATTACGGACAAAATTTCAACAACCCGGCAAGTCAGAATAACTCGCTCCGTTTCTTCGATGGCGCCACGAACCAATTCGGCCTCAACCTGGTCGAACTCGTCGTTGACAAAGCGCCCGAAGCTGCCAACAGCCGCACTGGTTACCATGTGGCCCTCGGCTTTGGCCAGGCGATGAACGCGGTCAACGGTTCTGAACCCAAATCAGGCCTGGGTTTCGACCAGTATCTCAAGGAAGCTTACTTCTCTTATCTGGCACCTGTCGGCAAGGGACTCCAAGTGGATGTCGGTAAGTTCGTCACGCCCCACGGGGCGGAAGTTATCGAGACCAAGGACAACTGGAACTACTCACGCGGCATTCTGTTCAGCTACGCGATTCCGTACTACCACTTCGGCATGCGAGCCAAGTACACCTTCAACGATAAGTACTCGCTGACGGGATTCTTCGTGAACGGCTGGAACAACGTGGTAGACAACAATACCGGAAAGACCTACGGCATGAGTTTTGCCTGGAATCCAAACAAAAAGTTTGGTGTCACCGAGAACTACATGGCGGGACCAGAGCAGAACGCCATCAACTCCACATGGCGTCAGCTCACGGACACGGTCATCACCTATTCACCCAATAGCAAGCTGTCGTTCATCGTGAACGGCGACTACGGTCGCGGCGATCGGATTGATCTCGGTGAGGGAGTGTTGTCGCAACCGGTCTATTGGACGGGCGTAGCCGGCTACATTCGCTACGCAATGTCGGGGACATCCGCGTTTAGCTCTCGCTATGAGTACTACAACGATCACGATGGCTTTACGACGGGAACCGCACAACATTTCAACGAGTTCACCACGACCTTCGAACGGTTGATGGCACACCACATTATCAGCCGGTTCGAGTTTCGTCGCGATATGTCAAACAGAACGCCGTTCCTGAAAGCGGATACACCGGTAAGCGGGCAGAACACGTTGACGGCCGGACTGGTCTATACGTTCGACAGCCGGGAGGGCAAGTAGCGATGTACACCCGGCAGGAGGTAGATCTTGGGTTGGAGCAGCCTCCGGTTTGGCTGCTCGCCATGTGGGGATTAGCGGCAAGGGCTCAATCACACCCAACCCTTGGTGCCAGTGCTCTTGCCGCCCCCCACCAGTTCGAACTCCCGTGCTCTCTGGAGGCCTGCAGGCCTGACGCTGCTTGGACCACGAGGAGATGCACGGCTTGAGCACCTCGCGATGGATTTGGGAAGTCGCGTTGGTGCTGCTGGGAGGAACGGGATTGTTTTCAGGCCTGTTCCGTCTGGCAACAGCACCATTGTCGGGCGTGCTGATCATCCTGAGTGCGATGGCCTTCCTGCTACTTCCAGCGGCCAGACTTTGCGGCACCGAGGTACGACGAACACGCCGAAGAGAGTGAGATCGCAGTCAAAAATTGGAGGCGCAGCCTCCCATAACTCAAGGAGAATTCGGAATGGTTGGTTCAACTCGACACGGAATCAAGTTGTCCTACGCTGCGAAGTTCGCTCGCCTTCGCAACCGCATGAGAGATGCAGAATGGCGAAAGTACGCCCGCTTGCTGCTTGCCGGCAAAGCGCTCGGTGTTGCCGCCGTCCTGCTAATCATTACAGTTGCATCTGGGTTGTTCTTCACGGTTGTGCACGCTGCCGACGCCGAAGTAAAGGCGGCCGACGTGGTCAATCCGGTGAACACGCTGTGGACGCTGCTCGCGGCCTTCTTGGTTTTCGGCATGCAAGTGGGCTTCACGATGTTGGAAGCTGGCTTCTGCAGATCGCGAGAGACGGTCAACGTGCTGATGGAATGTATCGTTGACACATGCCTGTGCGGAATCCTCTTTTACGCATTCGGATTCTCGTTCATGTTCAGCCATGGCAACGGCTTCATTGGATACCACTGGTTCTTCCTGCAAGGTGCGCCGACAACCTATGAGACATCCGGTGTTGCCTTCCTGGCTTTCTGGCTATTTCAATTTGCTTTCGCCGATACCTGCTCCACGATTACTTCCGGCGCGATGATCGGGCGCACCGGATTCGTCGGCGACTTGCTTTACAGCGTTGCCGTCTCCGGTTTCATCTACCCGATCATTGGACACTGGGCATGGGGCCCGGACGGCTTCCTGGCAATGATGGGAAGCGATGGTCATTTCCTGCCTTCGCTCGGCATGAGTTTCCACGACTTTGCAGGATCTACGGTGGTTCACACGATCGGTGGATTCATCGCTCTCGCCGGCTCCATTGTTCTGGGACCACGGCTTGGACGAACGTTCAAGCGCGATGGTGGTGGTCCCATGCTGCCTCACGATCTGACGATCGCCGCAGCGGGTGGCTTGCTTCTCTGGTTCGGTTGGTACGGATTCAATCCGGGCAGCACGCTCTCCGCAATGGACTTTGAAGGAATCGGGCGGGTTGCGGCCAATACTACTCTGGCCGCTTGCGCCGCCGGCCTGACGGCAATGGCCTATGCCTACACGATGAGCAAGAAATGGGACGTCAGCTTCACGGTCAACGGCTTCCTTGCCGGTCTGGTCGCGATCACGTGTCCATGCTATTGGGTGAGCCCAACGGGGGCGATCCTTCTGGGCGGAGTTGCTGGCGTAGTCGTGGTTGCGGGAGTTGAACTGCTGGAATGGCTGCGCATCGACGATCCGATCGGTGCCGTCCCTGTGCATGGCATCTGCGGCATCTGGGGCACGCTCTCTTTAGGACTGTTCGCCTGCGGCAAGTACGGTGCAACCGGCCCGGTCGCACCTGACAACTCTGCGCCGCTGGCTGGCCTTTTCTATGGTGGCGGGTGGCGTCTTCTTGGAGCGCAAGCCATCGGCAGCTTGATTATCACGACTTGCACGTTCGGTGTCGCCCTTGCCGTCATGTACGCCGTGAATGCTACCGGGACTCTGCGTGTATCCGAGGAAGGTGAACTGTACGGTCTCGACCTCCACGAACACGGCATCTCGGCATACCCCGAGTATGTGATCACGGCACTTGGTACGCCATCCGGATCGGGGGGAACCCATTCCGAGTCCGCGCACGCGAGCGCCCCGCTGACGGCGCGCAAGATCGCTCTGGACAAAGCCGTTTCATGAATTCAAGCATGAGTGCTGTCTCCCGAGCTTTGGTGCCTCGGGAGGCGGCAATCCTGCGAGCCGAACTGTAATTGATTCCCACAGATTGGCCGAATCCACTGACTGACGAAAATTGAACCAGACACGATTAACACCGGCTCAGCGCCATAGAAATCTCAAAATTCGGGCATCGAGAGGACCAAATTCATGATGACAAAGCTGGAAGCCATTATTCAGCCTTCAAAGTTAGACGCCGTGAAAGAAGTGCTGACAGAACTGGGTATTGACGGGTTAACTGTTTCCGAAGTTCGCGGGCACGGCCGCCAGAAGGGCCACACCGAAACGTATCGGGGACGCGAATACTCCGTTGATTTCCTTCCGAAGATCAAAATCGAATCGGTCATGGATGACAGCCAAGTCGATGCTGCCGTCAAGGCCATTCTGGAAACAGCGGGCACTGGAAAAATCGGCGACGGAAAGATCTTTCTCACCAAGGTTGAGGAGGCGATCCGCATCCGCAACCAGGAACGCGGAGTCGCCGCACTTTAGATAATTCCATCGCAAATCGGCAACGTTTTCTGCTCTCCTGCAGGACTCATGGTGTGCCCCGCAGGTGCCGTTGGATGGCACCGCGGGGCGTCCACTTCCACCTCTCCTTAACTCCACCGACAGCCCAACATTCACATCGGAAGTGTTTTCCTGACGTTGACGCCATGCCGCAGAGTACGGTATTGGTTGCAACGTAGGAACCTTGAGTGTAGACCGTCCTATTCGGAGGCCGTGTGATGAGAGAACGAAGTTTTCTGGACTATTTTTTAATGTTGGGCACTGCAGTTCTGTTTTTCACCACTCAACTCATGACCGCTCAAACCGCACCCCTCGCCGCCACGCCTCCGATGGGATGGAATACCTGGAACAAATTCCAATGCAACGTCAGCGACGAACTCATCCGGGGAATGGCGGATGCTCTGGTGAAATCGGGAATGAAGGAAGCAGGGTACCAATACGTTGTCATTGACGACTGCTGGCAGGTAAGCCGCGACGCGAGCGGAAACATCGTCGCCGACTCAGAACGGTTCCCACACGGGATGAAGGCGCTGGGCGACCACATCCATTCGCTCGGCTTGAAATTCGGAATCTACTCTGATGCTGGCTCGAAAACCTGTGCTGGGCGCCCCGGCAGCCTGGGCCACGAATTTCAGGACGCCCAGCAGTATGCGGCGTGGGGCGTGGACTACTTGAAATACGACTGGTGCGACACTACGACCCAAGATGCGAAGGCATCCTATGCCGTGATGCGGCAGGCTCTCAACGCTACTGGTCGTCCAATTGTGTTCAGCATTTGCGAATGGGGAAAAGCAAAGCCGTGGCTATGGGGCGCCGAGGTCGGCGGCAACCTATGGCGTATGAGTGGAGACATTCAAGACCGGTTCGAAGGAAAGAAAGAGTGGTCGCCTGGGAACTGCTGCAACTATGGAGTAACTGCCATTCTGGATGAGGAAGCTGAAATCTATTCCTATGGGGGTCCCGGGCACTGGAATGATCCCGACATGCTCGAAGTTGGGAACGGCGGCATGACCGATACCGAGTATCGATCCCACTTCAGTTTGTGGGCTCTGCTTGCGGCTCCTCTGATCGCGGGCAATGACCTTAGAAATATGCGACCTGAGATCAAAGAGATTCTTACAAACAAGGAAGTCATCGCGGTAAACCAAGATCCGCTCGGAATCCAGGGCAACCGCATCAAGAAGGACGGCGACAAGGAAGTCTGGGTAAAGCAACTCAAGGATGGAAGCCGCACCGTTATCTTGTTCAATCGGGGCGGAGCCGAAGAAAAAATATCGTTCTCCTGGGAAGACATTGGCTATCCCCATCACTTGCGCGCCACCGTTCGTGACTTATGGCGTCACACTGACTCTGCCAACGCAACCGGCGAGTTCAGTGCCTCGGTCGCATCCCACGGAGTAGTGATGGTGACTGTCCGGCCCTAAATCGAGGAAATGGCGATTGGCTTCCCGGCGCCATTTGCAGATGATTCGCGAACCACCAACTTGGGTGTAATCAGCACGGTCGTTGGCCGAGACTTGGTTTTGGCTTCGATGCGTTCCAAAAGAATCTGCGCGGCACGCGTACCAATTTCCACTACACCCTGATCCACTGTGGTCAGAGGCACGCCCAGCATTTCCGAGTAGCGGACGTTGCCGGCACCGACGACTTTGATGTCATGCGGAACATTCAAGCCCGCTTCCTGAATCGCCTTCATGGCACCGATGGCAACCGGATCGTTGTAGCAGAACACTCCATCCGGAATAGGCTTCTCCTGCAGTAGCGTCTGCATGGCGCGATAGCCCATGTCATCGTCATAGCGAGCTTGCACGATGTAATGCGCGGGCACATCGAGTTTGTTGCGGGCCATTGCCTTGCTGTAGCCTGCCAACCGGGCAGTGGCGATGCCAACCTCCGGACCTCGAAGATGGGCGATGCGCTTGCAACCCTGAGCGATCAGGTGTTCGGTGGCGAGTTTTCCAACGATCTCGTTGTCGACACCGACGAAACTGGTGCGTGTTCCGCTAACCGGTCGGTCGATGAGCACAAAGGGAATCTTGCGGGCGCGAATATTGTCGAACAGCTTGCTGCCAGATGTTTGGGCGGACGCGACAATCAACCCGTCCACTTGGCGCGCCACCAGGGAGTCCGCCTCGTTGGCTTCCAGTTCCGGATCTTCTTCGAAGTAGGAAATGATAACGTGATAGCCTTTCGGGCGAACCGTTTCAGTGACTGCCTTTGCAATCTCCGCGAAAAAGGGATGCCTGATGTCGGGAAGCAGTAAGCCGATGGTGTAAGTGCGCCGCGTCACCAGACTCCGCGCGGCCCAATTCATCTGATAGTTGAGCTCTTTCGCCCGCCGTAGGACTCGGTCACGCGTGGCCTGGCTGATATTGCCCTTGTGTCGCAGAGCTTTGGACACCGTCACTACCGAGACGTTCAAGTCCCGGGCGATGTCCTGCATGGTGACCGCCATAAAACGCAGAATATCACGTAACCATCACATACAGATATTCAGCAGAGAATCGCTCCAACCAAAGCGGCCGCGAATTTACGGTAGAGTAGGAGAAGATTCTGCTGAGCGAACAACAGGAAAGACTCGCCTTGCCAATCCGACTTTCGTCTCCATGGGCCCGCGTTCTATCGTTGCTGCTGGTCGGCCTGCAGAGTGCGTGGGGACAAGGCGGACATCCTGCGGCTCCTCCGCCGCCTGCCGGATACAAGAAGGTGCAGTGCGCGAATCGGCTTGTACCTCAACTGGAAGATGTCACCAAGAAGGCTGGGATCCAATTCGTGCACACTTCGGACCCGGAGAAGCGATACATCGTCGAATCCATGGGCGGAGGCGTGCTGCTGCTTGACTACGATCGTGATGGCTGGCTTGATATTTACTTCACGAACGCCGGCAGCGTCGCGATGGCGCTCAAGGGCCAAAAGAGCCGCAGTGCTCTTTACCACAACAATCACGACGGAACCTTCACGGACGTAAGCGACAAAGCAGGAGTCGCGACACCTTGCTTCGCGATGGGTGGAGCGGTGGGCGACTACAACAATGATGGCTGGCCTGATATCTACGTCACTTGTTTGGGCGGCAATGTTCTCTATCGCAACAATGGCGATGGCACTTTCACGGACGTGACGGCCAAGGCCGGAGTCGCTGATGGACGCTGGTCTACGGGCGCTGCGTTCGGCGACTATGACGGCGATGGATTCCTCGACCTGATGGTCTCAAACTACGTTGACTTCCGCCTCGACGACATGCCCGCGTTCGGAAGTAGTCCTACCTGCAAGTATCGCGGCATTGATGTGCAGTGCGGACCGCGTGGACTCAAAGGCGCTGGAGACGCACTGTTCCACAACAATGGCGATGGAACCTTCACGAACGTATCGAAAGCGGCAGGCGTTGAAGATGCAAGCGGCTACTACGGGCTGGGAACGGTTTGGGCGGACTTCAACAACACCGGACGCGAGGACCTGTATATCGCGAACGATTCTGGGCCTAATTTCCTGTACAAGAATGAAGGCAACGGCAAATTTACCGAGATCGGTCTGGAGTCGGGTGCAGCCGTGAGCGACGATGGCAACGAACAGGCTTCGATGGGCGTTGCCATTGGCGACTACAATCACACCGGTCGTCCGTCGTTTTACGTAACCAACTTCGCCGATGAAGACAGCGCGCTCTACCGCAATGATGGCGACTGGAACTTCCATGACGTGTCGTATCAGGCAGGAGTCGCGCTGCCTGCGCTTCCGTGGGTGAAATGGGGCGATGCATTCCTAGATATTGATAACGATGGCTGGCTCGACCTGTTTGCGGTGAACGGGCATGTGTATCCGCAAGTAGATAGTCTGCCTTCGGGCGGTGGATATCGTCAGCCGAAACTGCTTCATTTCAATCAGCAGAATGGGACGTTCTGCGATGCCAGCGATCTGGCTGGCGCTGCTGTGCAAGAGAAGCGCGTGTCACGGGGTGTCGCGGTTGGAGATCTGTTCAATGATGGCAACATGGACATCGTCATCAACGACCTTGATGGCAGTCCGATGATTCTGCGGAATCCGGGAATCCCTGGTCGTCATTGGGTGAGCTTCGAACTGGCGGGAACGAAGAGCAATCGTATGGCGATTGGAGCGAACCTCAAGGTGGTTGCTGGCGGGATGACGCAGACAGAAGAGATTCACAGCGGAGGCAGCTATTTGTCGCAGCACGATCTGCGAGTTCACTTTGGGTTGGGCTCAGCCACGAAGATTGATAGTGTTGAAATTCGCTGGCCTTCTGGCGCAATGGAGACACTCAAGAATCTGACTGTCGATTCTTTCTATGCAGTGCTTGAGGGAAAGGGCGCTGTTTCTCCGAAACAGATTCGACCACAGAATAAGGTGAGTCAGTAGCTCAAAGGTTAGACCCCCTGATCTGTGGTCTTTTAGAATCAGGGACTTAGCACGTTGAGTCTCGCCAGGTCTTTGAAGAATAAGGACTTAGAAGTAAAGTATTTAAGAACTAACAAGTTAGCGCCGAATTCATACAAGCTGCCTAGTCGGGGCCCTCACATCTTGACGGCAACGGGCGACTCGACGTTGGTTGCGCCTTGCTCCAGCGCACAGCAAAGGGCAGCCCCACCCGCTACTCCGGCGTCTTCTCCGTATCTTGCTGGTACCAGCGGAATTTCCTTGCAACGCTGGTTTACGCTCCAACGCGGGAGGCGATCCTGAATTTCGGGGAAATGGGGTTTCAGCATTAGGGATAGACCGCCACCTACCACCATGACGTCGGGCTCGAACAAATCGACGATGTTGCCGAACCAGCAAGCGAGGAGTTCTACGGTTTCGTTCATTACTTCTTTCGCGACGGGGTCACCGGCACGCAGAGCCTCGCCCAACATTTTGCTGTTGACCTGATCGGCTTTGCCGCCGGCCATCTCGAGCAAACAGGAACTCCGGCCACTTTCCAATTTGGCTCGAGTGCGGCGGGCGATCGCGGGGCCAGACGCGTAGGCTTCGATGCAGCCGAGTTTGCCGCAACCACACCGCACTCCCTGGTAGTCGATACTCATATGGCCGCCTTCAACAGCGGCTCCCGTTCGGCCGTGATAGATCTTGCCACCGGTCAAGAACGCGGTGCCAACACCGGTTCCAAACGTGACGTAGAAGACGTTCTGGTATTCGCGACCCGCTCCCCACAAGGTCTCTGCAAGGCCTGCAGCATTGGCGTCGTTGTCTACTTTTACCGGGACGCGATAAACACGGGCCACTTCCGCGGCCAAAGGAAAGTTTCGCCAACAGGGCAGGTTGGGAGGATTGATGACAATTCCGGTCTTGGGATCAAGAGGTCCAGGAGAGCAGATTCCGATCCCACGAATCAAGTGCGGAGCGCCGAAGTGATCATTATTGGAAGCAGACGCGGTTTCGATCCCATTAAGGACAGCGGCCAAGCCATCTGCAGCGGTCCCATTCGAAGGCATCGCGGTGCGTTGGTGGCTGAGGATTTCTCCGGTTCCATCCACCAACCCCGCAGCCACCTTGGTCCCGCCAACATCCACTCCTATGAACGCCCACACTGGCGCCACCGCGGTCGACATTTCCTGCCCTTTCAGGTTTTCTACGCAGTCTGTCGAGGAATGGATCCCTTGAACGCGTAGAAAACAATGTACATGTAACAGATGACAGGAAGAATAAAAGCGTGGTGAATGCCGATGTGATCGGCGATCCAACCCTGTGCTACCGGAATAATCGCGCCGCCAACAATCGCCATGACCAATAAACCGGATCCGTCTCCCGTCAGCGGTCCGAGGCCAGCGATGCCGAGAGTGAAAATGCTGGGAAACATGATCGAGTTGAAAAGTCCGACGAGAATGATGCTCCACATCGCGACCGGCCCGTTGGTCGTCATGGAGATCGCCACCAGCAAACTCGTCATCAGGGCGCAGATGCCAAGCAGAGTGCCAGTATTTGCTGTCGCCTTGCCTCCGCCCGTGGCCGCCATAATTGCGATCATCGCGGTCGCAATCGCTACGACAATGAATAATGGACGTCCCGAAACCACCAGCCAAGCAAGCCATGTCAGGTTTGGCACACCGGGCTGATACCCAGGAGGCAACTGGCGTTGGATTGGATAGGACAACACGATGACTGCAACTGTGATAGCAGACGCAACAGCCATATACTTCGCTTTCGCGCCACCCAGGAAGTTCGAACCGATGAATCGTCCGAGCATCGCGCCACCCCAATAGAACGAAACGAAGGCGGCACCAAGTTTCTCGGAAAGACCGCCAATTTCCGGTTGGCTGAAATAGTTGACCAGAAAGCTTCCGATCGAAACCTCGGCGCCCACGTATACGAAGATCGCAATCGCGCCGAACACGAGATTGGGATGTTTCCAGATCGAGTCGTTTACCTTTTCTCCCAACTGGTGCTGGGCATGCGGAATCTTCGGTAATCTGAAACTCGCGATCGCAGCCGCCAACACCACCAAAGCAATGCCCAATCCTACATAGGGAGTTTTGACAGTCGCTGCTTCATGCAAGCGATAGGCTTGAAGAGCAGCCGGCGCGAGTGCGCGAATCTCTTCGATCGCCTTGGGGGCCGCGCTCAGGATCAGCAATCCACCAAAGAACGGAGCAAGAAACGTGCCCAGCGAATTGAATGCTTGCGTCAAGTTCAAGCGACTGGATGCCGTCTGCGAACTTCCGAGCACGCTGACGTAAGGGTTGGCTGCGACCTGCAAGCAGGTGATGCCCGCTGCCAGTACGATTAGGGCGCCGAGGAACAAGGGAAACGAGGGAACGCTAGCCGCCGGGACAAAGAGAAATGCACCCACGCCCATGGTCAGAAGACCGACGACCATGGAACGCTGATACCCGATCCAGTCAATGATCTTCGCCGAAGGAACGGAAAATATGAAATACGCACCAAAGAATGCGAACTGCACTAACATCACTTGTGCGTAACCCAAGTCGAAGATCGATTTCAGATGCGGTACCAGAATGTCATTCAGACATGTGAGGAATCCCCACATGAAGAACAAAGTCGTGACAACCATCAAGGGAGCACGGTAACTGGTGGTGGGTTCGCTCATTGACGTTTCAGTGGGGGGCAGATTTCTCGTGATTGACGGCAATCGGACCTCATCTCTCCGAGCCTAGACACCTGCGGCACAACAAGAACGGCGGCAGCAGAAAAAAGGGCCGCTTTGTAGTCGCAGCGTCATGGCTCCGTTGAAGCAAGCACACGATCATACTATTCACAGTCCGAATTGCCACCATGGTTCTTCAGGTTAAGCGTTTATCCATTGAAAGATAATCGATAATCTGAGCCTTGACAATAATACGCCCGGTGCGTCAGACTGCCCCGTCGTGCCGCCGCAGGCCTGGAAGTACGTTTGAAATTTCCGAAGCCTGCCTGCGCCGATCGGCAATCCCATGACAAAGCGCTTCTCGCCTGTTCTCTTTCTCTCAATCCTCTTCTCGCTTCTTAGCAACGTTGGCGCAACCGCCCAACCAGCGAGCATCGCGGTGTTGAGCGAATCCGGGTTCCCCAGTACAGATAGCTCCGCGCCTGCGCCCGAGCAGTTGCGCTCTGCATTTCCAAATGCACGCTTTGCATCGGCGGAACAACTGCCCGGAGCTTTGGCGGATCCGGCGACACGATTACTCGTATTGCCCTACGGTTCCGCCTTCCCAGAAAAAGCGTGGCCACAGATTTCTGCGTTCCTGCAAAATGGTGGAAACCTGCTGGTGCTTGGAGGGCGCCCGTTTACCCGCTCCACATACCGCGATGCAAGCGGTTGGAAGTTGCGGGACTACAGCGTGCGATTCATCCGCTCGCTAATGATTGACCAGTATCAGACCACTCCGGGCTCGATCGGCCTGCAATTTGAAACGAATCCTGAGGTCGCGCTGAAGCTTCCCGCATTTTCCTGGGAGCGCGCATTTAGCCCGGTGATCCGGTTGAGTTCCGTGGATCTTTATCATCGCGGCGGGGCGGCGGGATCGATCGATGCTCGCGTCGATGCGCTGGCGTGGGGTGTGCAGAACAATCGCAAACTGGCCGCACCGGCCATCCAGATTGACCATGTTCGGAATGGATTTGGAGGAGGGCGGTGGATTTTCGTCAACGCGGAACTTGCGGGAAGCTTTTACACCGGGGCCAGTTCGTCGGCGCTGTTGCAATCACTAGCTGATCGGGCACTGCGTGGCAGTGAAGAATTCACCGCGCGGCCCGAGTTCCCTCTTTATCTCCCGGGCGAACCCGTCCAACTCGAAGTAATTTGGGAAGCCGCCAAGAAGTTGCAGACGCCGCTCACGGTGAAGATCGCGAGCTATCCGGAGGGTCAACCCCAGGCGCGACAGGAAGTCCGCGGGACTGCGCTATCAACTCAACCGTTGCTATTGCCCGCGCCAACCGGGAAAGGATTGCACATTGTCGAGGCAAAGTTGTTCGACGGCGATCAACTGCGCGCGATTTATCACTCAGCATTCTGGGTTCGCGACGAAGCTTATCTGCGCACGGGACCGCGGATGACGGTGAACAAAGACTACTTCGAACTTGATGGCCAACCGCTGGCCGTGGTGGGCACGACGTATATGTCGAGCGAGGTGCAGCGCCAGTATTTTGATCATCCGAACGTTTATGTTTGGGATCAGGACCTCGCGCTCATTCAGTCGGCCGGGCTCAACATGATCCGCACCGGATGGTGGACGGGGTGGGACAAGCTTTGCGACGAAAATGGCCGGCCTTATGAGCGGACGATGCGGACGCTCGAAGCCTACTTGATGACGGCGCGCAAACATGGTCTACCGGTGCAATTCAATTTTCTGGCGTTTCTTCCGGAAGTGCTGGGCGGCGTGAATTCGTATCTTGATCCGGATGCCGTGCGTAGGCAGCAAACGCTGGTCACTTTCGTGGTCGCGCGCTTTCACGATGTGCCCTGGCTCGCGTGGGACCTGATCAATGAGCCGAGTATTTCGCAGCACTTGTGGACGATGCGACCCAATGGGGATTGGATCGAGCTGGCGAAATGGAATGAGTGGCTGACGAAACGATATCCGGATCGCGCGGCTCTGGCTGCTGCGTGGAATCTCCCGCTCAGTGAAGTCCCGGCAGTGATTCCGGTTCCTGAAGAATTGGAGTTTACTGCACGGGGCATGTATGTGGGGCGCAACTCGCTGAAGATCTATGACTATTTCCTGTTTGCACAGGATGTGTTCACGGATTGGGTACGCGCCAAGCGCGACGCGATCCGAAGTACTGGGTCGCAGCAACTCGTTACAGTGGGGCAGGATGAAGGCGGAATTCAGGATCGTCTGTCGCCCGCGTATTGGGGAGCATCTGTTGATTTCACAACGAACCATTCGTGGTGGCTGAATGACAACGTGCTGTGGGATTCGCTGCTGGCGAAGCAGCCAGGACAGACTCTGTTGATTCAGGAGACGGGATTGCAGCGCGAGTTGAATCTGGATGAGTCGGCTCGGCGGACCCCGGATAACGAAGCGGCGTTGCTGGAACGCAAGATCGCGAGTTCGTTCATCGCAGGGTCGGGGGCAATCGAGTGGCTGTGGAATGCGAATTCCTACATGACGGAGAGCAATGAAACGCCAATCGGAGCAGTGTTTCCCGACGCGACCGAGAAGCCGGAAGCGACTCTTCTGCGGAACTATGCGACGTTTGCAAAGACGCTGAGCCCTCATCTGCGGAACCCGCAGGCGGCGACCATCGCTGTGGTGACTTCGCAGGCAGCGCAGTTTTCCGTGATGGCACCGGCACAACTGGAAGCACAGCAGAAGGCGGTGCGGGCGCTTGCGTATAACGATCGTCTGAGTGCGTACGCGATTGCGGAGAATCAGATTGAAAAGCTTGGCGCGCCGAAACTGGCGATTCTGCCTTCGCCGCAAAATCTGGGTGAGAAAGCATGGCAGGCTCTGCTGAAGTATGCGGACGGCGGCGGAAATTTACTGATTACTGGACCTGTGGAATATGACGAGCATTGGCATCCAGCTAACCGCGCGGCGCAGCTTCAAGTGAAAGCTAAATTGGATCCACTCGTCTATCACAACGCGACGCTTCGGCTTGGGGATCGCAACGTCATGCTCTCGTACGATCAGCAGAAACAGAATTGGCTGGACGCGTTGCAGTTCGCGGATGGTTCGACTCTGAAAGAAGTGGCTTACGGCAAGGGACGTATTTTCTGGACTGCGTACCCGGTAGAACTGGCTGATGGTACGCAACCGGCGGCGGAACTGTATGCCTATGTCGCGGCAAAGTTAGGGATCACTCCGCAATTTGATTTGCTGACGCCAACTTCTGTTTCGCCGGGAGTGTTGATCTACGCGACGGTACTCGAAGACGCGGTGCTTTACGTGATGATCTCGGACGCCGCGGAGGATACGAAGATCGATCTGCGGGACAAAGCGACGGGGGCAAGGCTCAGCTTGACGATTCCAGCACAGCATGCGGCGCTGGCGGTGATCGGGAAGCGGGAGAAAACTGTCGTAGCGAAGTATGGGTTCTGACGCGGCGTCTAGCGCCTAGCTACGGGAAGATTGCCAAGTCTACTGCGTTTCCCATCGCTTCGTGACCAGCGGTGCCAGGATGCAGATGATCTCCGCTGTCATACCTGGCGGCGATCCGGGGCGGATTTGCGGGATCGCGTAGCGCTTGATCGAAATCAATCACACCGTCGAAGGCGCCAGACGTGCGAATCCATTGATTGACGGCAACGCGTTTAGCTTCGCCTTTCTCTGTCCATCCGCTGAAACCCTGGTAGGGCAGGATGGTGGCGCCGAAGATTTTCAACCCTCGGGAGTGAGCGCGAGCAATGATCTGCTGGTAGCCGGCAATGATGTCGTCGGGCGTTACCGGCGTCTTGCTGAGGCACGGACTGTTGCTGGGCGTGTCTGGCTGGCCGATATCATTCGTGCCTTCAAATAAGATGATAGCTGTGACGCCAGCCTGGCCGAGGACATCGCGGCCTAGCCTCGCGAGGGCATTCTCTCCCCAGCACGGCGAACTGGTCAGAACCCGGTTGCCTCCGATGCCTGCATTCAGAGTGGCGATTTCGTGATGGCTTGCGAGCAGTCTGTGAGCGAGGACGTCAGTCCAACGTTCATTTTTGTCCATGCGAGCCGAGGCACCGTCAGTAATGGAATCGCCTAGCGCGACGACTGCGCCTTTCACGCTGGGCCCCGCCAGCACATCTACTGCGCTCAGGAAATACCAAGAGCCTGTGGTCTTGGTGAAGGCTGCTGCGCTTTCGTCGGCGGCAGCATTTCCCTTCTCGGAGACATAACTGGTCTGGAACGCCGAGCCGTGCACGGTTGCGGAACCGGTGGCGCCTGCGGTGAAGAGACTGATGGCGAGGTTTTGTTCAGCGCGAAGTTCAAGAGGAATGGGGTCGCTCAACATCTCGGCGCCTTCGGGAACGGTTACGGCACGACTTCCGCCGAAGGTTACTTCGTGGTTCGAACCAGCAACCAACGAAGCGCCATCTTTCTGGAGGCCTGCGAAAACGGCGTCGAAGTGAATGGCGTTGGGTCCAAATGTATTGGAGAGGCGAATGCGAACGGCTGAGCCGGCAATCGTCGTATGGACGACGTTGCGGATGGTCTGATTGGAGAAGGTCGCGGGTTGGTCGCTGGAGACGTTGGAGGTGATCCAGGTGGCGACCCAGCGCTGAGTAGGCTGGGCACTCAGAGTTGCGCAGAGGGCACACACTGCCAGAACCAGCAGCGGACGTTGAGTGATGTACAGGGATTTCATGGAAGCCTCTTCGTTCCGATGTGGCAAGCAGTACATAAAAAGGAGAAGCTTGCGGCAGACATTCGACCGAGTCGCTCAGATCTTTCTGGCAGGACCCGAAGACTCGCGCACGACCAAGGTAGGCTCGATTGCGATTTGCGACGGTTGTTCCCGGTCGCCTTCGATCATCCGGACCACGGTTTCCGCGGCAATCTGGCCCATTTTGCCCAACGGCTGACGAACGGTCGTCAGGCTGGGCGTGTGGAAGGCTGCCCATGGGATATCGTCGAAGCCTACTACTGAAATATCAGCCGGGATTTTGAGGTCTCGTTCGCTAATCGCGCGAATGGCGCCGATAGCGGAGATATCGTTGTAAGAAAACAACGCCGTAAATGGTTTCTTGCGGTTAAGAAGTTCTTTAACGTAGGGATATCCGACCTGAGGCGAGGGATCGTCGTGTTCGAGGCGGACGATCAGGTCGGGGTCCATTTCAAGACCGAGTTCGCCGGCCACTTTGCACACAGCCTGCCAGCGTTCTTCCGAATCGGAACTGAAGGGCTGCCCCTTCATAAACGCGATCTTCCGATGCCCCAACGAAACGAGATGGTCCAGAGCAAGGCGTACGCCGGTCTCCTGGTCGAGGACAATATTGGTCACACCCGACAATTTTTTGTGACCGGCGACTGAAACCGTCGGCAGGGGCAGGGGCTCACTTAGGCTTGCGTCGACGGTAATGAAGCCTTCCGCGCCGCGCGCCAGCAATAGTTGAGAGTGGTCGCGCATCATTCCCGCATCGTGGCGATGAACGGCGGTCAGGAAGAAGTAGTTGTGCTGCCGAAGATGCGCTTCAATTCCTCCAATAATCATGGCGCCGTAGGCGTCACCGATTTCTTCGACGATCAGACCGACCGTGTAGGTACGCCGCTGACGCAGGGACCGAGCGAGGAAGTTGGGACGATAGTTGAGTTCCTGGGCAGCGGCGCGAATACGCTGACGCGTGTGTTCCGGGATGGAACGTGCTCCGGGAGCATCGTTCAAGACCGCGGAAACAGTGCCGGCGGTTACTCCCACGCGCTCAGCAACAGCCTTCAGCGTAACGACGGCGGGTTCGCTGCCGGTTCGCGTTCCTTTCTTGGGCATGGCCAGTCCTCAGATTGCAGAATGAAAACTTTGTTCAAGAATCGCGGAAGTGGCGGGGACGCGTAGAAGAAAGTTGCGTCGCACGCAAGCGACGGTTCCCTGCCCTTCCATTTGAGCTTCTTGCCTACTCTTAAGCACGCCTGACGATCAAATCGCGTCTAGCCTTTCACATCCGTGAGCGGAGAGCAATGATCAACCTGGATTCCTGGCATCATTGATCCTTTACAGCCCCAGAGTCAGGGCCTAAAATAACGATTTTGTAAGATATTTCACAAACTTTCGCTAACTCAATCCCTGACGATTGGTTGGAGGCGTATGACCGTTCACGCTCGCAGATGCTTCGTACTGTTTCTGGTTCTCTTTTCCGTTACTTCATTCTTGTGGGCGGGCGACAAGATCCCCGCGGTCGCCTGGAAGCGTGGAATCGGCGAACCGCTCGCCAATCCCGGCGGGCGAAAACCAGCCCTCGAGTCGCTGATTGACGACGGTTATTGGCAAGGTGCACCGGTGGGCGGTTTTGGCTCCGGCACTTTTTCTAGAACCTATCGCGGAGATTTTGCGCGATGGCACCTGAAAGCCGGCGTGCACAAATACGAACCGGTTTATACAAACCAGTTTGCGGTCTTCGAACAATCGGAAGGGTCCACGGAGAGCGTCGCCCAGGTTCTGCTCACGGATCACCCCAAGAATACCGATCTGCAAGGTTGGAAGTGGGACTATCCGCTCAACGCTGGAACCTACTACGCCCTCTATCCAAAATCCTGGTACGACTACACGTGGAACCGTCTGCCGGCACATCTTACGCTGGAGCAATTCTCCCCGGTTCTTCCGGACAATTACCGGGAGACCAGCTACCCGCTGGCTGTATACCGCTGGCATGCGGACAACCCAACTTCGAAACCCGTGACGGTGTCCGTATTGCTGTCGTGGGCAAACATGGTGGGCTGGCTGCGCGACAGTTCGCGCAATTTTGATGGGCGGACCAGTTCGGGCGATGTCAATTCAGTCGCAAGCAAGACGCTGGGCGCAAACGGCACGATGAAGGCGATCCTCTTTGACCGATTGCGGCCAGGCGATGTTCAGAACGATTGGGACGGACAGTTTGCGATTGCGACGCTGGAATCTCCGGGTGTGGAAGTCAGTTATGTCGGCACGTTCACGCCGGAAGCCCACGGTGGCGACCAAGTTTGGAGTTCCTTTTCGAAAGATGGCCGGCTGCCCAATACGGATGCGAAGTGGATCAGCAGCGGAGAAACCATCGGCGGCGCAATTGCAGTACGTTTCACTCTGCAACCAGGGGAGAAACGTGTGATACCGATGGTCGTGTCCTGGGACCTGCCGATCGTGGAGTTTGGGCTGGGACGCAAGTGGTATCGCCGGTACACAGATTTCTTTGGCACTTCCGGCAAGAACGCGTTGAACATCGCAGCCGAAGGATTAACCCACGCGACCGAATGGAGCGATGCAATTGTCGCATGGCAGGCTCCCTACATTATCGACGCAAGCAAGCCTGCCTGGTATAGAGCGACACTTTTCAACGAGCTCTACATTGTTGGCGATGGTGGCTCGATTTGGGGACGACCTGTGGGGTCGGATAAAAAAGCTCCACCGAAATTTTCTTTCATGGAGTGTTACGACTACCCCTTCTATTCCACTCTGGACGTGCGCTTCTCCGGATCGATGCCATTGGTGAAGTTCTGGCCGGATCTAGACAAACAGGAAATCCGAATGTTCGCCGAGACCGTATTCCGGGACGAGCCGGATACGCTGATGTGGACGTGGAAAACTGAGCAGGAGCATCACCCGATGTTCCGGACACGCAAGAGTAAGGGAGCGGTGCCGCACGATCTGGGTGTGCCGCAGGAAGATCCTTTCTTCAAAGACAACCAGTTCAGTTGGCAGAACACGAACGATTGGAAGGATCTGAATCCCAAGTTCGTGTTGATGGTGTACCGGGACTACGTATTGACGGGACGAAAAGATACACAGTTCCTTCGGGATACGTGGCCAGCTGTGCAACTGGCACTCGAGTACCTAAGGAAATATGATCGCGACAAAGACGGCATTCCTGAAAACGACGGATACCCCGACCAGACCTACGACGTGTGGGTCGTACGGGGAGCCAGCGCTTATTCGGGCGGACTCTGGTTGGCATCTTTACGCGCAGCGGAAGAGATGGCCAAGGTTCTGAAGGATCAGGGCGCACAGAGTAAGTATCACGAGCTTTTTGCGCGCAGCCAGGAGAGTTACGTCAAGAAGCTGTGGAACGGGGAGTATTTCCGTTACGACACGGATAGCGAGTACAAAGACAATATCCAGGCGGACCAACTATCGGGCCAGTGGTATGCCCAGATGCTGGGGCTTGGCAATCTGGTGCCCCTCGACATGCAGAACAAGGCGCTTAAGAAGATTTTCGATTTCAACGTGATGAAGTTCGCCAACGGAGAGATGGGAGCGGTGAATGGAATCGCCGCAGATGGATCCATCATCAACACGAACGAACAAGTCAAAGAAGTGTGGTCGGGAACGACGTTCAGTCTGGCCGCACTCATGCTAGCGAACGGAATGAAGGAAGAGGGCTATCGAACGGCGTGGGGCGTGTATCACGTTGTGTATGAGACGCAAGGATACTGGTTCCGCACTCCGGAAGCGTATGAGATCGACGGACACTACCGGGCATCCATGTATATGAGGCCGGCGGCAATTTGGGCGATGGAGATGACCGGAAAGGCTGCGGCGGAGACTTCGAGCGCGGGACAGGCAGGACCCCACTAGGGCGAGAATGCAATCTCCGGGTGCGTAGACTTCCTAATTTGACAACCCTACTTGCGCACCCGTACAACACTTGGTCAAGCATAGTAGCGGTATTCTTGTGTCTGAGCGGCCGGAAACAAGACTGACTGACGAAACCATGCACGAACTGGCGAGCAGATTTCTGAGCCTGTTTGGAACCACGGCGCGTGTCTTCCGGGCTCCGGGGCGCGTCAACCTGATCGGCGAGCATACGGACTACAACGACGGCTTCGTCATGCCAGCGGCGGTCGGCTTTTTCACATGGGTGGCGGCTTCGCCACGGAACGATCGCAAACTAGTTGTGCACTCCGAAAATTTTGGGGAACAGCGTGAGTTTTCGCTCGATGACATTCATGCGCAGGGTGGGCATGAGTGGAGCGATTATGTCCTGGGCGTCGCGAAAATGGTGGAAACCTCAGGACGAAGAATTCCCGGGGCGAATCTACTGATTCACGGAAATGTGCCTCTGGGAGCTGGCCTCAGCTCTTCCGCATCCCTGGAAGTTGCAGTGGCATCTGCTCTTCTCGATGTTTCAAAGAGCAAAATCAACCTGAAAGATCTCTCCCTGCTTTGCCAACGCGCCGAGAACGAGTTTGTTGGTGCACGCTGCGGAATCATGGACCAGTTCATCGCGAGCCACGGCAAGCATGACCAGGCACTATTGCTGGATTGCCGATCACTGGACTACCGGTTGCTGCCAATGCCGACGGAAGTACAGTTGGTCATCTGCAATACTATGGTGCGCCACAGTGTGGCGGCGGGTGAGTACAACAAACGACGCGCTGAGTGTGAGGAGGGCGTGCGAATTCTGGCGAAACATCGCAACGAGATTAAGGCGCTGCGAGATGCAACGCTCGATGATCTCGACAAATCTGTGGCCGAGTTGCCCGAGGTTGTACTGCGTCTTTGTCGCCACGTGATCAGCGAGAACGCGCTAGTTGCCCGAATGGCCGTA
>Ga0302323_100000764_pt1 | contig 25996 bp, 24 predicted proteins | sample Fen_T0_3_FD_201950 | JGI IMG/M metagenome (GOLD analysis project Ga0302323, IMG submission 201950) | Peat permafrost microbial communities from Stordalen Mire near Abisko, Sweden - Fen_T0_3 | ecosystem: Environmental > Terrestrial > Soil > Wetlands > Permafrost | place: Sweden: Abisko...
GTGGGTTGCCCGCCGGGCTCCCGGCGCCCGCGGCGCGCATGCGCTCCGCCAGCGTGCCCTGCGGCACGAGCTCCAGCTCGACGTGACCGTCGTGGAACAGCGCGAAGAAGCTCTTGTTCGAGGGGAACGAGCCGGTGAACTTGCGGATGCGGCCCTCCTGGGCGAGCCGCCCCACGCCGGTCGGATCGATGCCGGCGTTGTTCGCGACGATGTGCAGGTCGGTCCTGCCCAGGTCGCACAGCGCGTCGCACAGCATGATCGGCGCGCCGGTGAGACCGAACCCGCCCACCGCGATCGAGGCGCCGTCCGGGACCACCGAGAGCATGTCCAGGACGTCGGTGCTGATCTTGTCGATCACGACGGCCCCGTCCCCGCGCCGCTCACGCCTGGCGGACGGTGTTCGACAGGAGGCCCACGCCGTCGATCTCGATGTCGACGACGTCGCCGTCGGACAGCAGGCGCGGCGGGTCGAAGAAGAGGCCGACGCCGCCGGGCGTGCCCGCAGCGATCACGTCTCCCGGCTCGAGCGGCGTGAACGTCGAGCAGTAGGCGATGAGCTCGGCGACCGAGAACACCATCTCCTTGATGAGCGCGTCCTGGCGCACCTCGCCGTTCACGCGGGTCTGCAGCCGCGACTCGCCGATGTCGGCGACGGAGTCGGCCGTGACGATCGCGGGACCGAACGAACCCGAGTGCCAGAAGTTCTTGCCGGGGATCCACTGCGGGCTGTGCCGCTGCCAGTCTCGGACGCTGCCGTCGTCGAACACCGACCACCCGAACACGTGGTCGAGGGCATCGGCCTCCGACACCTGGAAGGCGCGCTTGCCGATCACGACGGCGAGCTCGCCCTCGTAGTCGAACGCCTCGGTCTCGGCCGGGCGGCGGATCTCGTCGCCGTGCGCCACGAGGCTGTCCATCCAGCGGGCGAAGATCACGGGGTACTTCGGCTTCTCGGGAGCCTGCCCGGTCTCCTCGCGGTGGGTCGGGAAGTTCACGCCCGCGCAGAGGATCTTCCCGGCCTCGACGGGGGCGAGCAGCTCGACCTCGGCCAGCATGGTGGTGGGCGCGATCGCCTCCACGACCGAGGTGTCGGGCAGCGACCCGCTCGCGATGAGCTCGCGCACCGACGCCGCCGTGAGACCCGGCACCGCGCTGCGGTCGACGATGCCGTCGTCACCCACGAGGAAGCCGTAGGAAGGGGTGCCGGACTGCCGGTAGCTGACGATGCGCACGAGGATCCTCCGAGGATTCGCTGGAGCAGTCATTCCATCACAGATGTTTTCGAAAACTCAAGCGGTTTTCGGGAACTGATCGCGCTGCGTGCTAGCCTCCGGACCATGGTGCGACGCGGTGACGCCCAGACCCTGAGCGCGGACGTGTACGAGCAGCTGCGCTCCGAGCTGCTCGCGGGCGAGTATGCGCCCGGCGAGCGTCTCGTGCCCGCCGACCTGTGCGAGCGCTACGGCGTCAAGGCCGGCGTGCTGCGCGAGGCGCTCTCCCGGCTGGCCGCCGAGGGCCTCACCACCCTCGAGCCCAACCGCGGCTTCCGCGTGATGACCATGACACGGCGCCGCATCGAGGAGCTGCTCGAGCTGCGGCGCATCAACGAGTGCGCCGCACTGCGGCTGGCGGTCGAGCGTGGCGGCACCGACTACGAGGCCGCCGCCGTGGCCGCCCACCACCGGCTGCGGGCGACCCCCGACGGCGCCGCCCGGGCCCGTGCGCACCACGACTTCCACCTCGCGCTGCTGTCGGCATGCGGCAACGAGCGGCTGCTCGAGCTGTGCGAGGCGCTGTTCGAGGCGTCCGAGCTCTACCGTCGCTGGGCGGCGTCGGCCCTGCGACGGCCGGCGGCCAGAGGCGCGCGCAACCAGGGCGCCGAGCACAAGGCCATCCTCGACGCCGTGCTCGCGCACGACCCTGGACGCGCCGTGTCGCTCTACGAGCAGCACCTGCAGCGCACGGTCGACCTCGCGCTCGCCTACGCCGCCGCGCTCGACAACGCGTCGTAGCGCTGGCCGGTCCGGACCGGGCCGGATCGCCGCTCAGCCCCAGCCCGGGCTCGCGCTGCCGTGGCCGAGCCGCTGGCTGCGCGGCGAGTGGTCGTCGGCGAGCCGCGACGCGATCGAGGCCGCGCAGCGCCGCAGGTCCTGCACCCAGGCGAGCACCTGTTCGCCCGAGGCCGGGCTGGGCAGGTTCACCAGGCGGACGTTGAGCACCGGACGGTTGTCGCGCCCCAGCACCGGCACCACGAGCGAGTGGGCGCTGTACTCCATCTCCGGATCGAGCTGCACCGGGTCGTAGTGCTGCGACCACTGGACGATCCGATCGCGCAGCGCGCGCTCCTTCGCCGGCACGAGCTCGCCGTCGGTGTAGTCGCGCAGGGTCTGGTAGAAGTCGAGCTCGTCGTCGGGGTCGAGGCGCGACAGCGACCAACCGCGCTCGCGAGCCAGACGCAGCCGGCCGCGCAGGGCCTCCTGGGCCTCGGGATCCACCACGCCGGCCCGCTTGATCCAGCTCTCGGCCGCCTGCTCCCCCGCCCAGGCGACGTACTGCTCGCCGAGCGGGGCCATGAGCGGGATGCGGGTGCCGAGGGTGGGGCTGCTCGGGGCGGAGTCCGACCCGGTGGCCGCTCCGACGAAGACGAGGTCGGACCCGACCGCGGCCACCACGTCGACGGCCGCGCCGGTGCGTGCCGCGAGTGCCTCCATGTCGTCGCGCGCCTTCTCGGCGATCCGGATCGCCGCCACGAGGTCGGGCGAGGACGCCGCGACCACCGACGACATCGTGAAGCGCCCGTATCCGCCCTGGAAGAACAGCAACGGCGCCATCGGGTTCTCGACGCCGAGGTCGCGCACGCGGCCGAGCACGAGGTAGTGGTCGCCCGCCTCGGTGACCGACTCGGTCGTGCACTCGATCCACGCGACGGCGCCGTCGAGCACGGGGGCTCCGCCCGGGGACGGCGTCCACGTGATCCCGGCCCACTTGTCGTCGCCCGGCGACGCGAAGCGGCGGCACACCGCCTCCTGGTCGGCCGAGAGCACGTTGATGCAGAACGTCTCGGCCTCGCGGAGCACGGCGTACGACTTCGACGACACGGTCGGCAGGTAGGCCACGAGCGGCGGGTCGAGCGACACCGAGGTGAACGACCCGACGATCATGCCGATGGGCTCGCCCGAGGCGGAGATCGCCGTCACGAGCACCACCCCGGTCGGGTAGTGCCCGAGGACGTCGCGGAACAGCCGGCCGTCGAGGTCGGTCAAGGCGTGCTCGTCAGGACGGTCACGCGGGCTTCTTCTGGTGCTCGTGGCCCCAGAAGTTCGGGACGTCGTAGCGCGACGGGCGCCACGTGGTGTCGTCGATGAGGACGCCACCGGTGCCGTACTCGATCTGGAAGCCCGACGGGCTGTTCACGTAGAACGACATCATCTGGTCGTTGGAGTGACGCCCGAAGGAGATCGCCAGCGGCGCGAAGCCCTCCTTCATCACCTTGTCGTAGGCGCGACCCACCACGTCGATGTCGTCGACCTCGAACATGATGTGGCCGATGCCCTTGGGGGCGTTGGGCACCGCGGCGAACGCGTACGAGTGGTGACGCGGGTTGCAGTGCGTGAACGTCCCGAACAGCGGGCCGAACTCGATGTAGTCGGAGAGCTTGAAGCCGAGCAGCTCGAGGTAGAGCTGACGGTGCTTCTCCTCGTCGTTGACCAGCTGGAAGACGTGGCCGAGGCCGCCCTCGCCGGTGATGAAGCTCGCGCCGGTGGGCGAGACGAACTTCCGCTTGTCGACCTTCTGGCCGTAGAACAGCTCGAGGCGCATGCCGTCGGGGTCGGTGAACGACACGATCCCCATGGCGCCGCGGTCGGTGCAGAAGGTGTCGGACTCCTCGGTGACGTCGTAGCCCGCGGACTCGAGGACCTTCGCGAACTCCACGAGCTCGGCCGGTCCGTCGACCTCCCACCCGAGGGTGGTGACGCCCTCGGCCTCGCCGCGCTCGACGAGCAGGCGGTACCAGTTGCGGTCGTTGCGCAGGCGCAGCCGGTCCGGGGTCCGCTCGGACACCTGCAGACCGACCAGCTCGGTCGCGAACTTCTCCCACGCGTCGAGGTCTCCGGCCGAGATCACCACGTAGCCGAGACTGCGAACCTCCGGCATGCTGCACACCTCTCCTGCGAGTCCGCACCGCGGACGACGTGAGGTCGACGGTAGGAGGGCGGCGCGAACCAGCACGAGGGACTCGTGCCACCGAGCGGAACGTGACCCGCACCTCTCCCGGCAGGCGGAACAGAGCGCCGTCACCGGCGTCCGCGCGGGAGAGGATCACGAGGTGACGTCGCAGGAAGGGGAGCTCGCAGCGGTCGACGGCGCGCCACCCGAGCACCCGCTGAGCCTGCGCGGCTCGCTGCTGCTCACGCTGGCCGCCCTGTCGGCCTTCGGCCCCATGTCGCTCGACCTCTACCTCCCGGCCTTCCCCGCGATCGCGTCGTCCTTGCGGGTCTCGACCGGCGACGTGCAGCTCACGTTCTCGGCCTGCCTCATCGGCCTGGGCGCCGGGCAGCTCGTGTACGGGCCGCTGTCGGATCGCTTCGGTCGCAAGCCACCGCTGATGGCGGGCCTCGCCCTCTACGTCGTGGCCGCGGTGCTGTGCGCGGTCGCTCCCACGCTGGCGATGCTCACGCTGGCCAGGCTGCTCATGGGCCTCGGCGGCTGCGCTGGGCTGGTCATCTCGCGCGCCATCGTGCGCGACTGCTTCGACGGCGTCGCGCTCGCCCGGTCGTTCTCCGTCATCAGCTCGGTATCGATGCTCGCGCCTCTCATCGCGCCCGCGCTGGGTGCCGTCGTCCTGCGCGTCGCGACCTGGCAGGTGATGTTCCTCGTGATGGCCGCGTTCGGCGTCGCCTGCCTGCTGGCCGCGTTCACGCTCCCCGAGACTCATCCGAGCCGCCATCGCACCGAGCACGGCGTCGTCGCCTCGATACGCGGCTACGTCACGCTGCTCGGACAGAAGCCGTTCGTGCTTCCGGCGTCCATCGCTGCGCTCGCCTCGGCGACCCTGCTCACCTACATCAGCTCGTCGTCGGTCGTCTTCATGGGCGGGTACGGCGTCTCGCCCGCTGGCTTCGCCCTCGTCTTCGCGCTCATGGCCCTGTGCTTCATCGGTGGGCTGCGGCTGAACATGCGGCTCGTGCAGCGCCACCCGATCCACGTGCTCCTGCGCGCCTACCTCGCCGTCGAGGTCCCGGCGCTCGTCGTGCTGGTCGTCCTGCTCGCGGTGCACGCACCGGTGTGGGCCGTGCTCGCGGCGCTGGGTGTGGTGAAGGCGTGCCTCGGTGGCACGTTCCCCAACGCCACGGCCGAGACGATGGAGCCGTTCAAGCGCACCGCGGGATCGGCGTCCGCGCTCCTGGGCACGATGCAGTTCGTGCTCGGCGGCATCGTCGCCGCCGTGCTGGCCTCGCTCTCGTTCACGCCGTCGCTCGAGATGAGCGTGACCATGCTCGGTCTGGCCGTGGTGGCCAGCCTGCTCGCGGCCGTGCGCCGATCCACGGTCCGGACCACCGCGGAGATGTGATCACGTTTCACACAGCTGCGATCACGCGAGCGTGCGCACCGTCTCGGATGTGATCACGTCTGAGACGGTGCGCGCCGTCGTGACGACGGGCCGCGAGGTCAGAAGCCGGCCGTGGAGGCGGCAGCATCAGCACCCAGGTCGATCGCGATGCGGCGGGCGGCCCACTGCACGAGCCGGCCGTAGCTGGCGACGTCGACGTTCGTGGTCGGCCCCGAGATCGAGACCGCCGCGATCGTGTGGGCGCCGGTGATCACGGGTGCCGCCACGCAGGTGATGCCGACCGTGGACTCCTCGCGGTCGACGGCCACGCCGTTCTTGCGCACGCGCTGCAGCTCGCTCACCATGCGGCCCGACTCGGTGATCGAGTAGGCGGTACGGCGCTCCATGCCCTCCTCGACCACGGCACGCACGACCGGGCCGGGGCTGAACGCGAGCATGGCCTTGCCCAGGCCCGTGCACGTCGCGGGGACGCGAAGGCCGACGGCGGTGGGCACGCGCGGCGACCGCGGGCTGCTCACCTTGTCGAGGTAGAGGACGTCGCTGCCGTCGAGCACGGCGAGGTGCACGACGTTGCCGCCCGCCCGCACGAAGACCTCGGTGAGCCAGGGGGCCGCGATCTCGCGCAGGCCGCTGGGCCAGCGACGCTGGACGCTCGTGCCCAGCTCGAACAGGCGCCACGAGAGGCGGTAGCCGCGGCCGTCGCGCTCGACGAGCTCGGCCTCCTCGAGCAGGGCGAGCAGCCGGAAGGCCGTCGACTTCGCGACACCCGCCTGCCGGGCGAGCTCGCTGACGCCGAGAACCGGTCCCTCGCTGCGGAACACGTCGAGCAGGCGCAGCGCCTTGGTGACCGATGCGGTGCTCGCGGAGTCACCGTCCTTGGCAGCGCGGCGCGCGGCCAGGTCGGTCGGTTCGTGCATCTGAGCGGTCATGCGTGGAGATCCCTTCCTACCTGCGCGGACGAGGCTGGTGCCGGTACGGCGCCCCGTGGACCGGGGCGCCGTACCGTCGACGAAGGATCAGTGCATGGTGTTGATGGGACCGCCGGTGCTGAACTCGTAGTTCGCCCACGAGGTGTAGGCGGTGTCGTAGATGTTGCAGATGTGGCTGCCGCCGGCCCTCAGGTCGCGCCAGTAGCGCTCGAGCGGCTTGTCGGTCCACACCGAGGCCGAGCCGGCCAGCGAGTAGACCTTGTCGACCGACTCGAGCACGCGCTGGACGGCGCGCACCTGGTCGCGGCGGAACTCGAGCCGCTGCCCGGTGGTGGCCGGCTCGCCGCGCTGGGCCTGCGCGTAGAACTGCTCCGACCGGTGGTCGAGGAGCACCACGGCCGATGTCCAGTCGGCCTCGGCCTCGGCGAGCGCGGCCTGCTGGAAGGGGTCGACCTTGGCGACGACACCGGCGGCGGAGATTCGCTTCTGCATGTACTCGCGGTAGGCGTCGAGCGCGCCACGGGCGATGCCCAGGGTGGCGGAGGAGATGGCCGTCGCGAACGTGCAGCCGAACGACATGCCGTACAGCGCCTGACCCTGCCGACGCTCGGCGTAGTAGACGCCCTCGATCATCTTCGGCGCCTCGACCACGCGGTAGTCGGGGATGAACTGGTCCTTCATGCGCACGTTCTTCGAGCCGGTGCCCGACAGACCCATGACGTTCCACGAGTCCTCGACGATCTCGTAGTCGGACCGCGGGAAGACGAAGTGGCGGATGTCCGGCGGCGCGCTGATGTTGCCGTCGTCGTCGGTGACGATGCCGCCGAGGATGGCCCACTCGCAGAAGTCGGTGCCTGTCGAGTACGGGACGTCGGTCGTGAACAGGAAGCCGCCCTCGACCGGCTTGGCCCGGCCGATCGGCGCGTAGGGCGACGCCGTCCACGTGTCAGGGTCGGTGCCGTAGATCTCCTCCTGGAGCTTGGGATCCATGAGGGCGATCTCCCACGGGTGGACGCCGACGACGCCCGCGATCCACCCCGCCGACGGCGAGTACTGCGCGACGGCTCGCACCCACTCGAAGAAGACCGTGGGGTTCTCCTCGTAGCCCCCGTTGTCCTTGGCCTGCAGGAGCCGGATGCCGCCGGACTCCTTGAGGACGCGGACCGCGTCGTCGGTGAGCTTCCCGATCTCGTCGCTCTCGGTCGCCTGCTGGCGCAGCAGGTCGGCGTTCTTGTGGATGTGGGCGACCGCCTCGTGCATGGAGATCCTCCGGAGTTCGGGTGCGCGGGTCTGGCGCGGGGTGTGATCAGGGACGGGACGTGCGGCGGGGCAGGCGGGCACGAGGCCCTGTGGGCGAGGGCCCGTCAGCTGCTGGTGATGAAGTCCGCGACCATGCGGTTGAACTCGCCGGGGTGCTCGATCATCGCCCAGTGGCCGCAGCGGTTGAACAGGACGAGCCGCGAGTTCGGGATGTGCGCGAGGAGCAGGAGCGAGTGCTCGTAGGGCACGACCCGGTCGTCACGACCGTGGAAGAGGAGCGTGGGGGTCTTGATGCCGAGCAGGTCCTCCGCCGCGAACCACGTGCGGATCGGGCCGCCCTTGGACAGGCCGTCGAGGAAGTTCGCCAGGTGCTCGGGGTGCGAGACGGCCGAGTCGAGCCGCTCCTCCGCCAGCGCGTCGACGCGGTCTCCCGGGTCGAACATCATGATCTGGCAGAGCAGCGACATGTTCTCGAAGGTGGGCTCGCGGTAGCACAGCTGCAGCACCTTGAGACCCTCGCTCGGGCCGTCGCCCGGGCTGAACAGCTTCGGCGCGCGGGTGGATCCCGAGCCCATCGTGATCAGGTGCTAGACGCGGTCGGGGTGCAGCGCGGTCAGGTGGATCGCGGTGATCCCGCCCATCGAGTTGCCCACGAGCGCGGCCTTCTCGATGCCCAGCGCGTCCATGAACTCGATGTGCGCCGCGACGTGGTCGAACTCCTCGTACGTCGTCGGGTAGGAGTCGCCCCAGCCCGGCGCGTCGACGGCGTAGACGTGGAACTTCTCGGCCAGCGGGCCGATGTTGTTCGAGAAGTTCACCCAGCCCGTGGCACCCGCGCCGCTGCCGTGCATGAGGATCAGCGGGTAGCCCTCGCCGGCCTCCTGGTAGTGGAGCGTGCCCGAGGGCGTCTCCACGGTGCGGCTGGTGGATGCCTTGGTGAGTTCCGGCACGAAGGTCCCTCTTCCTGCTCAGCGAGGTTCGGTGTATGGAGCGATCGTTCTAGAGATGTCCGGAGAATGTCACGCAGATGTCGGGGCGTCAAGGATTACTGGAGCATTCGTTACAGGAATCTTCCCCGCTCGTGAACCGGTTCACGAGCGGGGCTCATGTACGCGCTTCCAGCACGCCCCAACGGTTCTCGACGCATCCCCGGACATGGCACCGCCCCGGGGCGCGAGGCGTTCCGGGGCGGTGACGGGTCGGTCGCGTCGCTACGCGGTCCTGCTCCGGTTGCGGACGATCTTGGCCAGCGCGACGGCGACGACGAGGCCGGCGCCGTAGAAGACGTTCTGGACCCAGCCGGCGAACCCGAGGAGCTGGAGGCCGAAGATGCCGGTCCAGAGGAACCAGATCGCGATCATCGTGCCGATCGGGTTGAACTGACCGGGCTGGACGACGGTGGTGCCGAGGAAGACCGCAGCGAGCGCGGGGAGGAGGAACTGCCCGCTCGTGGTCGAGTCGAAGCCGCCGAGGGTGGAGACCAGGATGATCCCGGAGAACCCGGCGAGCAGGCTCGACACGATGTAGGCCCCGGTGCGGATGCCGTTGACGCGGATGCCGGCCAGGCGCGCGACCTCGCGGTTCGCACCCACGAAGAGCATGTGGCGGCCCAACGGGGTGTAGGCCAGCACGTAGGCGATCACGAGCGCCAGGACGATGCCGTAGTAGAACGACACGGGCATGCCGAGCACGGGCAGCAGCGAGAGGTTGCCGAACGCGTCGTCCTGGATCGACACGACGTTGCTCGAGCTCAGCCACTGCGACAGGCCGATGAGCAGGGTGCCGGTGCCGAGCGTGACGACGAACGACGACACGTCGAGGTAGACCACGAAGAACGCGTTGACCGCTCCCGCGACCGCGCAGGCCGCGAGCGCGATGACGCAGGCCACCCACACGTTCACGCCGTGCAGACCCGCCAGCACCGGGACGATCGTGGCCGACAGGCCCATGATCGACGCGACCGACAGGTCGAACTCCGCGACGAGCAGCGTCACGAGCGCCGACATCGCGAGGAAGACGAGGACCGGCTGGCCGCCGAAGATCGCGCGCACCGCCCCGACCGAGCCGAACGTGTGCGGCATGAGGATGTAGTAGAAGAGCGACATCGCTGCCCACACGAGCACGAGCGCGTACTTGCTCGTGATGGTGTGCAGCCACTTCGGCTCGTACTGCGAACGCAGCGTGACCCGGGTGGGCGGCTCGCTGGCCTCGGCAGGCTCGCCGCTGTCGCTGATGATGCGACCGGTGACGTCCTCGTCGCTGGAGAGCCGTACTGCGGCGCTCTCGCTGGAGTGGTCGGGGGGGTTCACGCGGGGCCTCCTGCCGTGGGGGCGGGTGTTCCGTAGATGGCCTCGAGCACCTCGTCGGCGCTGTCGGTGCGCAGCTCGACGACGTCGCCGTCGCGGCCGATGACCAGGATGCGGTCGCAGACCTCGACGAGGTCGCCGGGCTCCCCGGAGGCGAGCAGGACGCCGACTCCGCTGTCGGCCACGGCGTGGATGCTGCCGAGGATGTCCTGACGGGCGCCGACGTCGACGGCCTGGGTGGGCTCGTGGAGCACGAGCACCGCCGGGCTCACCGAGAGCCACTTGGCGAACAGCACCTTCTGCTGGTTGCCGCCGGAGAGCTCCTTGATGAGGGTGTCGACGCTGCGGGTCTTGATCGAGAGGCGCTTCACCGCGGTCTCGGCCTCCTCGCGCTGCCAGCCGCGGCCGACGAACCACCGCGACCCGCGCTTGCCGATGTTGGGCAGCGCGATGTTGTCGCGGATGCTCATCTCGAACGCGAGCCCGTCGCGGTCTCGTCGCTCGGGCACGAGCGCGACGCCGGCGCGCATGCAGCCGGCGACGTCACCCTTGGCGAGGTCGACGCTGCCGCTGGCCGTGCGCAGCGTGCCAGACGGTGCGGGGCGCGCACCGGACACGACGTAGGGGATGGTCTCGAACCCGGTGCCCGGAAGGCCCGTGACGCCGACGATCTCGCCCTTGCGGACGGCGATGTCCAGCGGCGGCCGGCCCGGGACGGTCACGAGCCGCTGCAGCTCGAGCGCGGTCGGACGGTCGTCGAAGCTGACCTCGCGCCGCGACTGCGACCCGACCGTCTTGCCGAGCATCAGCTTGGCCATGTCCTGCTCGGTGAGCTCGGCGGTCACCAGCCCGGGGCCGACGACCTTGCCGTCGCGCAGGACGGTGACCCGGTCGGCCAGCGCGAGCACCTCTTCGAGGTTGTGGGTGACCATCAGCACGCTGGTGCCCTCGGCCACCACGCGCTTGAGCAGCCCGTGGAAGCGCACGAGCTCCTCGCGCGGCAGGGCGCGCGTCGCCTCGTCGAGGATGATCACGCCCTCGCCGGGCTTCTGGTCGCGCAGCGCGCGGGCGATGCCCACCTCGGCGCGCTGCGTGGCGTTGAGCGCCCCCACCTGGGTCGAGGGGTCGACCTGCACGTCGAGCCGGTCGAGCACCGCCTGGGCGATCTCGCGCTGCTTCTTCCAGTCGATCTTGCGCAGCACCCGGGAGCGGACGAACCCGCCCACCCCGATGTTCTCCGCCACGCTCGCGTGGTCGAGCAGACCGAGGTCCTGGTGCACGACGGACACTCCCGCCGCGGTGATGGCGTCCCACTGGACGGGCAGCTCTTGAGGCCGCCCGTCCAGGGAGAACGACATCCCGGCATCCGGCGTGTGGTAGCCGGTGAGGATCTTCACGACCGTCGACTTCCCTGACCCGTTCTGGCCGATCAGGGCGTGGATCTCTCCGGGTTCCACCAGGAGCTCCACGTCGTCGAGCACCCTGGTGGAACCGAAGGTCTTGGAGACATGTCGAGCCTCCAGCCGGTGGTGCGCCATGTGGGAGCTACACGCCCCACGCGGTCTTGAACGCGGCGACGTAGGAGTCGTCGCCGTACCACGCGTTGGACAGGTAGGCCTCCGGCGTCAGCGTGAGCGAACCCACGTTGGACGAGTCGAAGTACCGGTTGGCGAGACCGTCCTGCGGAGCCACGGTGTCGCCGACGAGCTGCTGGAACAGCGCGTTCGCGTAGGTCCAGCCGGTGTAGATGACCGGAGTGCCGAGGTCACCGGCCTGCGTGCCCGCCTTGACGTTCTGCATGTTCGACAGGTCACCGCCGGTGGAGACGACCTTGACGTCGGTCTTGCCCGCGGTCTTGAGCGCCTGGCTCACCGCCGGCACGTACGAGTCGACCGGCACCATGATGACGTTGACGTTCGGGTTGGACACGAGCGCGGCGCTGACGGCTGACGGCAGCTTGTCGGCGTTCGCGGTCGTGTAGTCGAGAGTCGCGAGGGCGCAGTCGGCGCACAGCACCTTCCAGGCCGCGACACCGGCGTCCGAGGCATCCTTGGTCAGGCTCGAGTCCTGCAGCTTGAGCCACAGGCCGTTGGGCTTGTCGCCGCCGTTGACGATGCCGGCCGCGGAGGTGGTCTCGTACATCTTCTTGACGCGGCCGCTCGGGTCGAAGAACGCGAGCTGAGCGCTGCTGGTCTTCCCGCCGGACGGCGCCTCGCCACCGACGAGCACCGGGATGCCCTTGGCGGTGAGCGCGTCGAACGCGGTCGGCAGCATCGCGTAGTCGATGAACGCCGTGACCACGGCGTCGGCCTTCTGGTCGGCGGCCTGCTTGAGGCAGTTGCCGATGTCGGCCGGGTTGAACTTGCCGTCACAGAGCTTCACGGTTCCGCCGGCGGCCTCGACGGCCTGCTGGAAGCCCGAGTAGAAGCCGTGGATGACCGGCACCGCGTCACCGATCGGGATCCACCAGATCGTCTTGCCCTTGACGTCGACGGCCTTGCCGAGCTTGGTCGGCGTCGGCCACGTGATCTGGGCCTTGAGCGGGTCGATGATGGCAGCGGCGGCAGCGGCCGGCGTGGTGCCGGAGGCACTGCCCGAGGGGGACGTGCTGGTGGTGGAGCTCTCGCCCGAACCACAGGCGGCGAGCACCAGCGCGGCGACAGCCACACCGGCCGCGGTCATGGACCGCTTCAGGCTCGTAGTCATCCAGATTCCTTTGCGCTGTTCGTGCCACCGGCGCGGCACGAGTGTGACGTGGGCCTCGGACCGAGGTGGAGCAAGAGTTACAGGGAGGAAACCATGCCGGAACCTCAGCGTTCCGCTCCCTGGCACGTCGTTATCAACCCTTGTCCGACGAGCGTGGAACCGGGCTCGACCGTGACCAGGTCGTGCTCTCACGTGGCGGAAGATGCGCCCCACGCACCGAGGAACGAGTCCTCGAGCGCACCGAACTCGTCGAGCCGGAACAGCGCCTGACGGTCCTGCCAGGGAAGCAGCCGGTCGGCGTACGACTCGGTCTCCCCCGCCTCCGCGAGGTGGGACAGAGCCTGCTGGCCCGCCTGGAGCATCACGCGCATGAGGAAGTTGGCGAACAGCAGGACGGTGAAGCCCATCGCATGGAGGTCGGCGACGCTCGACGCCGGCGTCTTGCCCCCCTCGACCACGTTGGCCACCAGCGGGACGCCGGCGAACTCGCGGGCGACGCGCTCCATCTCCTCGAGCGTGCGCGGCGCCTCGACGAACAGGGCGTCGGCACCCGCCTCGAGGTAGGCGTGGCCGCGGCGGATCGCCTCGTCGAGGCCGAGCACGCCGCGCGCGTCGGTGCGGGCGACGAGCACGAGGTTCGGGTCCTGCCGCGCAGCGGCCGCAGCCGCGATCTTCGCCTGCATCTCGGCGCTCTCGACCAGCGTGTGACCGTCGAAGTGGCCGCAGCGCTTGGGGAAGGACTGGTCCTCGAGCTGCAGCGCCGCGGCGCCCGCCTGCTCGAAGAGCTGCACGGTGCGGATCACCGAGGGCACGTTGCCGTAGCCGGTGTCGGTGTCGACGACGAGCGGGACGCCGGTCGCGGCGAACATCCGCTGCACCTGGCCGAGGATCTCGGTCTGCGAGACCAGACCGATGTCGGGCAGCCCGAACTGCGCGTTCGAGATCCCCGCGCCGGTCGCGTAGCAGGCGGCGAACCCGGCCCGCTCCACGAGCATCGCCCCGGCGGCGTCGGACGCCCCGGGGAGCACGAGTGGCCGCCCCGAGCCCAGGTGGGCGCGCAGGGCGGCACGGCGCTCGGCGGCGCTGCGCACCGGGCGGACGGCGATCTCGGCCACGGGGACTCCTTCGACGGGTGACGCGACGTTAGCCCCGATCGGTCGCGCCGCGCGCCACCCGTGCTGCCAGGCCGAACGCCTGCTGGACAGGCCCGCGGACGGCCACCTATCGTCCGGTGCTCTGTAACGTCCGCTACAGATTCTCACCCCGCCCCGTACGCCGGAGTCGCCCGTGTCCCCGTCGCTCGCGCAGACGCTCGCCGAGCTCGGACGCCCGGACGTCCTCGTGCTCGGTGCGGGCCAGGCGGGGCTCACCGCCGCGGTCGCGGCGGCCCAGCAGGGTTCTCGCGTGCTCGTGCTCGAGAAGCTGGCGCTCGCCGGGGGCAGCACCGCGATGAGCTCGGGCCTGACGGCGTACGCCGGCACCGACGAGCAGCGCGCCGAGGGCATCGAGGACACCGCCGAGTCGCTGCGTGCCGACATCCTCGCGACCGGGCAGCACAAGAACGACGAGGCGCTCGTCGACGTCTACTGCCGCGAGCAGCTCACGACCTACCGCTGGCTCAAGGACCTCGGCGTGGTCTACGGGCACATCCACGCCGCCTCGGGGCAGAGCGTCCCGCGCTCGCACGCCACCGACCCCAGCCGGATGATCGACACCCTCGTCAAGCGCGCCGAGGAGCTCGGCGTGCGCATCGTCTACGGCGTCCGCGGGTTCACGCTGATCGTCGTCGACGGCGACGTGCGCGGCGCGACGGTCGAGAACGGCGGTGCGCTCGTCGAGGTCGAGGCCGGGTCGGTGGTGATCGCGACCGGCGGGTTCTCGCGCAACCTCGAGCTGCTCGAGCGGTTCGCGCCGCAGATGGTCGACGCGATCCACGGCGGCGCCCCCGGCTGCGAGGGCGACGGCCTGCTCATGGGGTGGAAGGCGGGAGCCGACTTCCGCGACACGCCCTACGTCAAGGGCACCTTCGGCATCTACCCGGGCGACGACCCGCGCGAGGGCGGCACCGGGATCCTCGCCGTCTACAAGGGCGCCATCGCGGTGAACCTGGAGGGTCGCCGATTCGTCGACGAGTCGCTGCCCTACAAGGCGATCGGCGACGCCTGCCTCGCGCAGCCCGGCCACCTCGCCTGGCAGGTGTTCGACCAGCAGACCATGGACAAGGACGACCCCGAGGTCCACATCTACTGGTTCTCCGGCCGGCTGGCCACAGGCCTGCTCGAGGTCGCCGACACCCTCGAGGAGCTGGCCGCGAGGATCGACGTCCCGCGCGAGACGCTCCTCGAGACCGTCTCGGCGTACAACGCCGTGGTGCGCGGCGAGCGCACCGACGACCTCGGCCGCACGTCCCTGTCGGGCACGGCCGAACCGCCCACCGAGATCGCGCGGGGGCCGTTCTACGCGCACCTGTCCGGCACCTCGGTGCTCGCGACCTACTGCGGCCTCACCGTCGACCGCGGCACGCGCGTGCTCGACGTGTACGGCGAGGAGATCCCCGGCCTCTACGCCGCGGGCGAGGTGACCGGCGGCTTCCACGGCGCCGGTTACGTGACCGGCACGTCGGTGGGGAAGTCGGGCGTGTTCGGCCGGCTCGCCGGCCTCGCCGCCGCGGCGTACGCAGGGCCGGGAGGCACCGCATGAGCGACCTGTTCTCGATGGCGGGCCGCGTCGCGCTCGTCGTGGGCGCGGCCGACGGCGGGCTCGGCGGCACGGCGGCTCGGGCGCTCTCCGAGGCCGGCGCCACCGTCGCGCTCGCCGACCTCCCCTACCGCGACGACGACGTCGCGACGACGGCGTCCTCGTGCGTGGGCCCGACCACGGCGCACCGCGTCGACGTCACCGACGCCGTGTCGGTGCAGTACCTCGTCGACGAAGCCGTCGCGGCGCACGGACGCGTCGACGTCCTCGTGGCGTGCGCCGGCGCCATGCTGCGCCGCGAGATCGAGCTCACCGAGCCCGCCGAGTGGCAGCGCATCATCGACGTGAACCTCACGGGCACCTGGCTGCTCGACCGGGCCGTGCTCGCACCCATGCGGGCCCAGGGCTACGGGCGCATCGTGAACTTCTCCACCGTCTACGCCGAGCGCGTCGGTCCGATCCCGGAGTCGGCGTACTACGCCGCGAAGGCCGGGATCGTCAACGTCACCCGGGCGGTGGCGAGCGAGGCAGGCCCCCACGGCATCACGGCGAACTGCCTGGCGCCGGCGGTGTTCTTCCCGACGCGCATGACCGCTCCGCTGGCCGACGACCCCGAACGGCTCGAGTGGTTCCGCGCGCGCACGATGCTGGGCCGCCTCGGCGACCCCGACACCGACCTGACGGGCCCGCTGCTGCTCCTCGCGAGCGACGCGGGCGCGTACCTGACAGGACAGATCCTCTACGTGGACGGCGGTTGGTCGGCATGGTGAACGAGCGCACAGCAGCGCCTCGAGCAGCACTGCTCCTGGTGGACTACCAGGTGGCTCTCTGCGAGGAGGGCGAGCACACGCGTCTGCCCGCGCTCGCCGCGCAGGTGCGCGAGCGCGGCGTGCTGGCCGCGGCGGCACGCGTGCTCGACGCGGCACGCGCCGCCGGCGTCTACGTCGTGCACGTGCGGCTGGCGTTCGACCCCACCTACGAGGTGCGCTCGAACCGCACCGCCCGCTGGGACGCCTACCCCGCCGAGCGCGCGATGCTGCTCGACTCCCCCGCCTCGCAGATCGTCGCACCGCTGGCGCCGCTCGACACCGAGCCCGTCGTGGTCAAGGCGAGCGTCGACCCGTTCATCGGCACGGCGCTGCACAACATGCTGCTGGGCAACGGGATCCGGAAGCTCGTGGTCGCCGGCGTCGCCACCAACCTCGCGGTCGAGTCGGCCGTGCGGCACGCGGGCGACTCGGGCTTCGCGGTGACCGTGGTCGAGGACGCGTGCGCGTCGTTCTCCCCTGCGGCGCACGAGTTCTCGGTCGGCACGATCCTCCCGATGTTCAGCACCCTCTCGTCCGCCGACGACTACGTCGCCTCCCTGGGCCAGGGCGCCTGAGATGGCGCACGACTACGACGTCGTCGTCGTCGGCCACGGGATCGCCGGACTGTCGACCGCCATCTCGGCGCTCGAGGCCGGGGCGCGCGTCGCCGTCCTCGAGCGGGCGACCGAGGCCGAGGCCGGCGGCAACACCCGCTACACCGAGGCGTTCCTGCGCATGGCCTCGCTCGACGACGTTGCGCACGACCTCGAGGACCGCCTCCTGTCCGACCACCTGGGCTACCCCGACCCGGGGATCCTGCAGGACGCCGTCAACGACCGTGCGACGTGGTCGACGCCGATGCGCACGCTGGACGTCGTCGACGGCGACGTCGTGCTCCGCCTGTCGGAGGAGGCGCCCGCCACGCTGCGCTGGCTCACCGACCACGGCATGCAGTTCGACGCGCTCCCGACGCCGTTCCTCACCCAGTCGACCACGCGGATGTCCCCGGTCGGCGGCGGCTGGCAGCTCGTGGAGACGCTGTCCGCCCGCGCCAAGGGTCTCGGAGCGACGTTCCTCTACGAGACCACCGCTCTCTCCCTCGTGCAGGACGAGGCCGGCGCCGTCGTCGGCGTCCGCACCACGCCCCACGGCGTGATCGGGGGCCGCGTCGTGCTCGCGTGCGGAGGCTTCGAGGGCAACACCGAGATGCTTGCCCGCTACATGGGGCCGAGCGCGCTCAACACCCGGCCCGTGGCGCGCGGCGGCCACTACAACAAGGGCGAGGGCATCGAGATGGCGCTCGCCCTCGGTGCCGCGGGGGCCGGAAACTTCGGCCTGTTCCACGCCGAGCCGATCGACCCCCGCTCGGGCGTCGCCGAGGCGGCGATCTTCGCGTTCCCGTACGGGATCCTGGTGAACTCCGACGGCGAGCGCTTCGTCGACGAGGCTCGCGGCCCGGTCGACGCCTGGTACGAACGCGTGACGCGGAAGATCCACGACCAGACCGATGGCATCGCCTACATGGTGCTCGACCAGAAGGGCGTCGGCGTCCCCAACCTCACCGCAGGGATCCGCACCGACCAGAGCGCGATCACGGCCGGCACGATCGAGGAGCTCGCCGACCGACTGCAGGTGCCGTCCGACGCGCTCGTCGCCACGGTCGCGGCCTACAACACCGCGTGCGTCGACGGCACGTTCGACCACAGCGCCCCCGACGGCCTCGCGACGGCAGGGGTGTCGCCTGCGAAGTCCAACTGGGCGCAGCGCATCGACGACGGCCCCTACGTCGCCTACCCGATCATCGCGGCGAACGTGTTCACCTTCGGCGGCCTGCGGATCGACGCCGACGCGCACGTCGTGAACCGGTCCGGGTCCGCGATCGACGGCCTCTACGCCGCCGGCGAGATCACCGGCATGTACTACTCGAACTACACCGGGTCGACGTCGGTGCTCCGCGGCGCGGTGTTCGGACGCGTCGCGGGCGCGAACGCCGCGGTGGGGAGCTGAGATGCGCGTCTGGCACCAGAGCTTCACGGTCCTCGAGGACGTGCCGCACTACGCGGCCGCGCTCGAACGGCACCTCGGACGCGTCGCGGCGGCGGGCACGACGGTCGACCTCCACGGCATGGCACCGGGCACCTACCCCAGCGACTACCCGGGCGTGCACATCGGCTACGCCTACCTCGCCGGCCTGCACAAGGAGCAGTTCGTCCGGGCCGCCCAGCAGGCGCAGGCCGAGGGCTACGACGCGTTCATGATCGCGACGATCCCCGACACCGCGTTCGAGGAGTGCCGCAGCGTCGTCGACATCCCGGTCGTCGCGTTCGGCAACTCGTCGGTGGCCTTCGCCGCCACGCTCGGCAGCCGCGTCGCGATCGTCCACTTCATCGGCGGGCTGCGCGACCAGATCCGGCGCAACATGCGGTCGTACGGGTTCTCCGACCTCGTCGGTCCCGTGGTGCAGGTCGACGCCCGGTTCCACGACATCATGGCCGCGTACGCCGAACCGACGGGTCTGCTCGACGCGTTCCGCGAAGCGGCGCGCACCGCCATCGCCGACGGCGCCGACGTCATCGTCCCGGGCGAGGGGCCGCTCAACGTCTTCCTGGCCGACCAGGGCGTCGTCGAGGTCGACGGCGTCCCGGTCGTCGACTCGCTCGGCGTGCTGCTGCAGATGGCCGAGATCCGCGGAGCGACCTACTGCCGCACGGGGCTCACGCCCTCGCGCGCCGGGTTCTTCCACGCGCAGCCGCCGGCCGAGGCGATCGACGCGGCGCGCGCGTTCTACCGCAGCTTCGAGGCATGAGCGTCGACGTCGACGTCGCTGTCGTCGGCGGTGGCGCCTGCGGCATGGTGGCTGCGCTGCGCGCCGCGCGTGGCGGACTGTCGGTCGCGGTGTTCGAGAAGTCGACGCAGCACGGCTGCAACACGCAGGTGTCGAGCGGGTCGCTCGCGGCCGCGGGCACGCGCTGGCAGGAGGCCGCCGGCATCGACGACTCGCCGCAGCGGCAGGCCGACGACATCGTGCGCGAGAGCGGCGACGAGTCCACCCGACCGCTCGTCGAGGTGCTGTGCGCCGTGGCGCCGTCGTACCTGTACTGGCTCGACGACGAGCTCGGCCACACCCTCGAGCTCGGCGGCGACATGCGGCGTCACGGGATGAGCGCGCCGCGGCTGCACACCGACCCGGCGCGCTCGGGCGGCATCGCGCTCGTGCGGACGCTGCGGAACGCGATCGCCGCGACCGACGAGATCGCGTTCGTCGACAGCACTCCGGGCACCGGGCTCCTCGACGACGGCGAGCGGGTGACCGGCGTCGAGGTGCTGCAGAACGGCGAGCGGGTCGCGGTGCGGTCGCGCGCGGTGGTGCTCGCGAGCGACGGCTTCGCCGCCAACGCCGACCTGCTGCGCGAGCACGTCCCCGAGGCCGTCGACGACGTGTTCCAGGGCGTGTCGACCTCGACCGGCGACGCGCTCGCCTGGGCGGCCAGGCTCGGTGCGGCCACGCGCAGCATGACCTCGTTCCTCGGCAGCGGCATGGTCGTGCCCGGATACGCGACGCGCATCAACCCGTCGCTGCCGTTCCGCGGCGCGATGCTCGTGGGCCTCGACGGCCGGCGCTTCGTCGACGAGCACGAGCACGGCTACTCCTCGCTCGCGACCGTCCTGCGCGCGCTGCCGCACCGTCGCGCGGTACTCGTGTGGGACGACGCCCTCCACGGGCCGTCGCTGCAGTCCGAGCTCATGCGCGAGTCGGAGAGGGCCGGCGCGTTCCGGCGGTACGCCGACACGGCGTCGCTGTGCGCGGCGCTCGGCGTCGAGCACGACGCGTTCGACGCGACGCTCGCGTCGTTCGTCGGCTGGGACGAGGTGACCGGTGCCCGCCGCGCCCTGCGGGCGCCGTACTGGGCCGCACCGCTCACGAGCGGGATCCTCGCGACCCAGGGCGGCCTCGACGTCGACACCACCGGGCGCGTGCTGCGCCCCGACGGCTCGTGCATCGAGGACCTCTACGCCGGCGGCGGTTCGGCCGTGGGCATCAGCGGCCCCAGCTCGCGCGGCTACTCCTCGGGCAACGGCCTGCTCGCAGCGCTCGGCCTCGGCTGGATCATCGGCGACCACCTCGCCGGCACGTTGCGCTGAACCCGGCGCCCGAGGGTCGGTGTGGCGTCGGGACCCTCGTGCGTGCAGGATGGATGAGGTAACCCTTACTTCGTGATCCCGCGTCACCGACACCCCTTGCGAGGAACCATGGCCACGACCCGTCGCGCGTCCGCCGAGTGGAACGGGAACCTGCTCGAGGGTGCGGGCACCGTCACGCTCGAGTCGTCGGGCATCGGCAGCTACCCGGTCTCGTGGCCGGCACGCTCGGCCGAGCCGAACGGCGTCACGAGCCCCGAGGAGCTCATCGCCGCCGCGCACTCGACGTGCTTCTCGATGGCGCTCTCGCACAGCCTGGCTCAGGCCGGCACTCCCCCGACCCAGCTGCGCACGTCGGCCGAGGTCGACTTCCAGCCGGGCACCGGCATCACCGCGATCCGGCTCACCGTGAGCGGCGAGGTCCCTGGCCTCGACGCCGACGGGTTCCGGGCCGCCGCGGAGAACGCCAAGGAGAACTGCCCGGTGAGCCAGGCGCTCAAGGCGGTCCCCATCACGCTCACCGTGGAGTAGCCGCGTCCTGCGGGTCGTCGACGCGCGCGAGGCGGCGCGACCCGCCTGCGGTGAACAGCCACGCGGTGAGCACCAGCAGCAGCAGGCCCGCCAGCACCATCGCCGTGCGCGGTCCGGCGCGGTCGGACACTGCGCCGAAGCCCAGCGCGCCCAGCGGCGTCGCGATCATGTAGGCCATGAGCCGCACGGCCATGACGCGGCCGCGCAGGTGCTGCGCCACGATGAGCTGCACGGCGGTGTTGCCCGACGAGATCGTCATGAGGAACCCGAAGCCCACCGCGACGAGGACGAGCGCGCCGGTCCAGAACCCGGGTGCGACGCCGAAGGCGACGACGCCGACGCCCATCACCGCGAGCCCGCTGCGCATGCTCGACGACAGACCGCCGTGCGCCTTGGCGCGCACGACGAACGGGACGGCGATCACGGCCCCGATGCCGAGCGCGGTGTTGAGCAGCCCGACCTGCAGGGCGCCGACCTGGTAGACCGCACCCGCGAACACCACGGTGAAGCCGAAGACCGGCGTGCCGAGCAGACCCATGAGCGCGACGAGCACGATCACCAGGGCGATGCCCGGCTGCGTGGGCACGTAGCGCACCGCCTCGACGAAGCCCGAGACGAGTCGGACGCCCCGGTCGGCCGCGCCCTCGACGCGGGAGCGCGCCCGCACCATCAGCAGGGCGAGGACCACGAACCCGAACGAGACGGCGTTGAGCGCGAAGGCCCACGCCGGGCCGAGCGCCGCGATCACCAGGCCCGCGAGAGCAGGGCCGAGCGACCGCGCCGCGTTGAACTGCAAGGAGTTGAGCGACACCGCCGACACGAGGTCCTCGCGCGGCACGAGGTCGTTCACGAACGCCTGCCACGCGGGCAGCGTCGTCCCCCACACCAACCCCATCACGGCGACGAGCCCGAGGATCGCGACCAGCGACCGCGACCCCGACGCCCACACCCACCAGAGCCCGAGCGCGGCGATGCCCATGAGCGACTGCAGGAGGAGGAGCAGCGTGCGCCGCTCGCGCGTGTCGGCGAGGTGGCCGCCCAGCGGGCTGCCGAAGAACCCGGGGAGGAACTGCGCCGCGGTCGCGACGCCGACCCACAGCGCGCTGCCGGTGATCGCGAAGACGACGTACGGGACGGTGAGGTTCTGCAGCCACGACCCGACGTTGGAGACGAGCGCTCCGGACCAGAAGATAGTGAAGTCGCGGTGCCGGAACGCACGCAAGGCGCCCTCGGAGACCTCAGGCGTCTCGGCGTCGGGCTCGAACGGCGGGTCGACGGTGCTCGTGGCGGCTCAGCCCCAGGAGGTGACGACGGAGCGCGCGGCCCGGCCCGACCGCATCTCGGCGAAGCCCGCGTCGAGCTCGGAGAGCGAGATCTCGCGCGCCGCGAGGTCGTCGAGGTCGAGCCGGCCGGCGAGGTAGAGCTCGGCGTAGCGCGGGATGTCGCGACGGATCACGCTCGAGCCCATGGAGACGCCGACGATCGAGCGCTGCGGCACCAGGACGTCGGACATCAGGTCGAAGCCTATGACGGACCCGGGCTTGTGCAGCCCGACGAGGTAGGCCGTGCCACCGACGCACGTCATGCGCACCGCCTGCAGCGGCGTCGACTCGAGCCCCACGACCTCGAAGGAGTGCTGCACGCCGGCGCCACCGGTGAGTGCGCGGACCGCCTCGATCGGGTCGTCGAGCGACGCGTCGACCGAGTGCGTGGCGCCGAAACGCCGTGCCAGCTAGAGCTTCTCGGCCGCGCGGTCGATCGCGATGATGGTGCCGGCACCGGCGATGGCCGCACCCGGCACCGCATTGAGACCGACGCCGCCGAGCCCGATGACCGCGACCGACTCGCCCGGCGCCACCTGTGCGGTGTTCAGCACCGAGCCTGCGCCGGTGATCGTGCCGCAGCCGAGGATCGACGCCTGCGGGAAGGGCAGCTCGCGGGGGACGACGACGAGCTGGTTCTCGTGAACCAGGGTCTGCTCGGCGAACGCGGCGGTGCCGAGAGCCGCGGTGACGGGAGTGCCGTCGAGACGGCGAAGCCGCGGCGGGTCGTCGGGGCCGCGGAGATGCCCGGCACGACTGCTGCACCGGTAGGGCTGCTCGGCCGTGCACGCAGGGCAGTGGCCGCACGCGCGCACGGCGAGGACACCGACGCCGTCCTGCGCGAGGTCGGCCTCACCGACGCGCAGATCGCGACCCTGCGCGAGCGCGGCGTCGTCTGACGTCGCCGACGTCGTCGGGCTCCGTCGTACGCCGGATCACTCGGGGCGGTGGCAGACGGCCTCGACGTTGTTGCCGTCCGGGTCGCGGACGAAGGCTCCGTAGTAGCCGGGGTGGTACTCGGGCCAGGCACGCGGTGCGTGCAGCACCTCCGCGCCCTGGGCCTCGGCCGCTTCGAAGAAGGCGCGGACCGCGCCCCGGTCTGCTGCCGCGAACGCGATGTGCGCCTCGCGGAAGCCCTCGCCGGTGGACTGCGGCCCGATCCAGAAGTCGGGCTTGCCGTCGGCGCCGTAGCCGACGACTGGTCCGTACTGCATGACGCGCGCGACGCCGAGCGGAGCCAGCACCGCGTCGTAGAACGCGGCGGCCGCCCCGGCGTCGGCGCACTGGATCGACAGGTGATCGAGCATGGCTTCATCCTTCCGCCGGCTTCATCCTTCCGCCCCGCGCGCCGTGTGTCTCAGTCGTCGGGGTGCGGGCGGTGCGGTGGTGGCGTGAAGGTCCAGCGGTCGGGGTCGCCGGGTGGGGAACCCGGACGTGCGGCCACGACCCAGCCGCCTTCGTGGACCGCATGATGATGACCTAGGCAGAGCAGGGCGAGGTTGTCGAGCGACGTGCTTCCCCCGTGCCTCCAGTGGACGACGTGGTGGGCCTCGCAGCGCGACGGGTCGACGCGGCACCCCAGGAACGCGCAGTGCTGGTCGCGCACCTCGAGCGCGCGACGCCTCGCTCAGCGCCCGTACGGCATCGGCGACCGGATCCTCAGGGAGGCACGGCACCATCACCAGATTCGAACGCATGTCTGAATCATGTCGACATCCGTCGACGTTGTCAACCCCGAAACACGAGCAATCTCAACGAGTTTCGGAGATTCTCCCTGTGGACGACACGCCGCGATCCTCCGCCTGTGGACGATCGCTGGGCCCGCCGTCCCACTCGTCGTCGAACCTCCGCCGGAGGTCGCGCACGACCTGCTCGAGCTGCACCGCAAGAGGCGTGTCGTCGCCGTACTCGTGCGTCCACCCACCATCGGGCAGGTCCCAGTCGCGCACCACGCTCACGTGCCACCACGGGTCGCTGACGAGGTTCATGACGACGTCCTCGCACCCCGGGGCGCCGTCGGGGAACGCACGGCACCAGATGAGCTGACCGTCGACCCGCGGCAGCGGTTCGCCCGGGACGAGTGACACCGGGCCACCGTGGAGACCGCCCTGGCCCGAGGCGAATCCGAACGGCGCCAGCACCGGGTCCACCGCCCGCGTGATCGTGCCGACGACGTCGGCGCCCGACCCGTCGCGTTCGTCGCCGTCACCCATCCCCCGAGCATGAACCGGATCGGGCCGCTCGCCCACCCGGTTACCGGTCTGCGCCTGCGTCGTCGGCTCGGTTCTGCGACGGTGGTGCGAGCCGCGGGGCGGCCGTGGGCAAGGTCGCCCGCAGCGTGAGCACGCCGGCTTCGACGTGCCGTGACCAGGTCAGTCCCGTCGAGTCCAGCACGCGCATCATCTCGTCGTTCTGCGCGAGGACCGTGGCGGTGACGTCGTCGAAGCCGAGGCGTTCCGCCAGCTCCAGCATGTGCCGGACCAGGCGGGTTCCGACGCCTCGGCCCTGGTAGGCGTCCTCGACGAGCACGGCGATCTCTGCCGTCTGACTCTGTGCGGAGGCGTCGGGGAACACGTGCCCCAGACCGACGATCGTGCCGTCCTCGCTCATGGCCACGAGGGTCGCGCCCCGGTGACCCCCCGTGAGACGGCGCAACGTGACGTCGCGCCACTGGCCCACGGCTGTGAGGTAGCGCCGGTAGAGAGTCGACTCGGAGCACCGCTCGTGCATGGCCGCGACCGCGTCGGAGTCCTCGGGGCGGGCCAGACGGATCCACACGGTGCCGCCGAGCTTCATGGGCTCGACCCAGCCGAGGGCCTCCGCCTCGCCCGCCACGCTGGCGATGGATGCCGCCAGACGCAGCAGCGCTGACGCGCGGGACTTCTCGGCGCGCGCGAACGGCGCCCAGTCCCGGTGCAGGACGACGTGACGGTCAGCGGTCCACTGCAGCCGAAGGACGTCGGTGGCGTCGTCCTCGCCGTGCGCCGCGTCGGTGACCTCGAACCGGTCCGCCTCCACGAGCATCGCGGCCGCGGCCGGGGCCGACTCGGGGTTGGTCACGAGCTCGGTGGTGCCGTCGAGCACCCGGGTCGGCAGGTCTCCGGCGTCGTCGAGCGAGCCCTCCATCACGTAGCCGCTGCGACCGATCGTCATCGCCGCCGCGAGCAGGGTGTCGGCGGCGACCCTGTCCGGCGCCATCAGCGCCAGGTCGATCGTGCGGTCGCCGTCGTGGGAGTCCAGCACGTAGGCGGCCACCACGTAGACGTGGAGCGTCCCCAGAGCGTTGAGCAGGAGGGACAGACCGCCCGGCCGGTCGGGGATGTCGATGCGCAGCCGCCACGGCGTGTTCGCCTCGTGGTCGGCCGACAGCAGGAATCCGGGCGGCGCGAACGCGGCGCCCACACGGGCCATCAGCTCGTTCCAGCTGGCCTGCGTGGGCCGGCTCTCCGACACGGGGTCGATGACAGCGAGACCTGCCGACAGCGCCAGCGCGAAGTGCACGAACGCGTCGTCGCCGATCCGCTCGTCGATCCCGCCCGCGCGTCGGGTCTGCTCGGTGACCGCCTTGAGGTTCGCCTTGCGCGTCTGGACCCGGGAAGCCTCCAGCGCGCGAACCTCGTCGTCGGTGTGGGCTCGGCTCAGAGCTTCGAGCTCGACCACGTTCCAGCTCCGCCGGGGTGACGCGAAGGCGTCGCCAGCGGCCTCGAGCAGCACGGAGACCGGG
>Ga0302323_100000765_pt1 | contig 25985 bp, 22 predicted proteins | sample Fen_T0_3_FD_201950 | JGI IMG/M metagenome (GOLD analysis project Ga0302323, IMG submission 201950) | Peat permafrost microbial communities from Stordalen Mire near Abisko, Sweden - Fen_T0_3 | ecosystem: Environmental > Terrestrial > Soil > Wetlands > Permafrost | place: Sweden: Abisko...
GAGGCGGGAAGTGACCTAGACGGACCGACGCACTCGTTGCTGAGAGGGTGACCGTCTCCGTTCGGGCTGGCTGCGCGACTAAGTTACTCTGCGCCCTGACGGCCGAGTCCGCGTTTCTTGAGCAAAGTGGCGGTCCCGTGCCCTAAGTCCAAGCCAGCTCCCGGTGCGCCAGCCCAACGATTTTCATTCTTCGTCCAAGCAAGTCGGGCGGGAACCATCCGTGTAGGCGGACTGCATGTCGTTGCGTAGGCCGGCAAGGAAGAATTCGCGTGGACTACAGCCGAGCTCTGTTCGGAAGGCTCGGTGGCACTGGGAATAAGAACCAAAGCCGGCGCTCATTGCGGCGGCCATCAGCTCGGCCTGGCGCGAGTCTACCAATCGGATGAAGTTGAGAAGTTTGAGGCGCATGCGATAACGCACGAGGGTGATACCCATATCGTGGTGAAAGCGGCGGCTTACCTCCGTGGGCGGCGCACGAAGGCTCTTTGCCAGGTGAGTTAGGGCGAGATCGCGGCCCTCACCGAGGAGTTGCAGGGTTCGGCGCGTTAGCACATGCGTGGCTTGGACCGAGCGCGGGTTGGCACGGCGCGCAAGCCAGTGGATCCGCTGCCAGAGCTCGGCACCGAGCTGACCTGCCTCGCAGCGTTCGACGATATCCGCCGCTCGGCCCAGCACCGGGCGCAGCTCACTCCCGGCGAGGCTGACGTGGAAGGGTTGACTCGGCTCTTTGGCAAGGACTTGTGCGGAAAATTTGGAGTCGAGCCCGATCGCGTAAAGATATAAATCGGGCGACGAACCGAGCAAGACGTGATCTTGAGCGGATGGGAAAGCGACGAGCTCGCCAGCCGATACAGTGACTGTCTTTTGGCCAATGCCGAAGATTGCCGAGCCGCGGACAACGAGATTGATCTCGGGTTCCGCATGAAAATGACGCGGTCGGCGCCCGCCAATCGGTTCCGAGTACTTCCACACGAAGGCTTGATTATTGCCGGGTGGCAGGAAGCTCTGATGTATGGCTTGCGTCGGTGAAACGCGCATGTGGCTAAAGTAACGTATCGCTAACGAAGGTGCCACACGGCTCTCCCCGAGTGGGCACAAGCACGCGCAAGCCTGCAATTCTTTGCTCAAGAAACGCGAACTCGAGCGCGGACGTGGTCGCTATATTGCGCGCCACCGCTGGGCACATCACTCACTCGCCCTACCTGAGAAGGCGTTTCTCGATGAAGAGCTTGATTAAGATTTCGTGCTTTGTAACTGCCGTTCTCTGGCCTCAACTGGGCTTGGCGGTCGGAAGCGCTGAAATGTATACGGGGAAATCGTATGGATACGGCCGTTTCGAGACACGCGTCCGGTTCGCGGCGGGGGACGGGGTAGTGAGCTCATTTTTCCTTTGGAAGGACGGCTCTGAAAAAGCAGGCACATTCTGGAATGAGCTCGACTTCGAGAATCTCGGCGCTGATTGCCACATTCAGACGAACGCGCTCTTCGGGAATCCCGGCGCAAGCCATGGCAAGCCCTACACGCTCCAGTCGAACCCGTGCAGCGTGTTCCATACGTACGCTTTCGAGTGGACGCCCGAGGCCGTCGTTTGGTCCGTCGATGGCGCCGAGCTTCGACGGGACACTGACGCGACGGCAATGGCCTTCGCGGAGAATGCCAGCGCTGGGATGCAGATTCACTTCAATCTTTGGCCAGGCGATTCAACCTTTGGCGGCACCCTCAACCCCAGCATGCTCCCGGTGCACGAGTACATCGACTGGGTACAGTTCTCGACCTACCAGGACGGCGCCTTCACGCTCGCCTGGCGAGAGGACTTCGACGCGGCGAGCTTGCCTGACGGCTGGCTCACAGGCAATTGGTCGTCACCGAAGAACCGCTCGACCCACGCCCCAGAGAACGTCAACGTCATCGATGGTTATGCGGTACTCTCCCTCACGGCTGACGATGCGCTCGGCCCAGCGGGCGCAATGCCGGGTGGGACGAGTACGGCGGGTTCTGGCTCGGGCGGTTCCGTGGGAATGAGTGGCGGGCCGGGGGCCAGCGGCTCGGGGGGGATCGGCACCACCGGTTTGTCGGGCGCGAGCAATGCCGCAGGAACCGGTGCTTTGACGAGCGGCGGCGCTGTCGGTACAGCGGGCCCGTCGGCTACGCAGAGCGAGGGCAGCTGCAGCATCAGTCCAGCGCGCGGCAAGGGGGCGTTTCTTTGGGCCATCGGTCTGTCGGCGATGGCGTTCTTCCATCGCCGCATTCGCTGCACCACCAGCGTCGTGCAACGAGAGCGCGTGTGAGCTTTTTGCGGCCGAAGCAGTTGCTTCCACAAGCGGCAATGAAACCAGGGGCATCGAGGATGCCGCCACTCAACGCGCGTCAGCTGTGAGGTCGACCTGCACGGCCAGGCGCGCTGGTCCGGTTTATCGCGCGAGCGCGCCGACCTCGCCGGTGCAGGGACGCCATCGCCGCGATGCCGATCGTCCACCAGAGCCTGCCCGGCCTGGGCGTCCGGGAAGCTGGTCACGGCGGGCGCGCCGACCCGCAGGTTCTGGCTTGGGCAGGGCTTCGCTCTTGATCCATGTGAAGTACCGGACCGGCCTCGAAAGATGGAGCATCACCGAGCCTCATCCGAAAGCATTCGCGCAAGAACAGCGCGCGCGTAATCGCCCCCGCCTCGAGCCCCAGCGCCGCTCGCGACGCGCTCGATGGCACGGGAGAGCGCTGGGGTCGGGGGGCCACGAAGAAAAGAAAAACCAGCTCGACATTGCTGTCGAAGTAGGTTTTTTTCAGTCGTTGCGCGGGGGCGCAACGACACGTGGACAACGGCGTTCACCGTGCCGATCGAGGTGCGCGTAGTCTCTCGCTGTGAACGGCCGCGCGCCGCGTCTGCGTCCGATCTTTCTATCGCTCAGGTTCGATTTTCGTCACAGCGCGCCTTCCTGCGCACTCTGGCTATCATCGTGTTGCGTGACGTCGATTCGTTCGAGCACCTGGGGCGCATCTTCAACGCGCTCACCGCCGTCAAGGAGTACAAGGAGGCAGGAGACGACGTGCGATTGATTTTCGACGGCGCCGGCACCAAGTGGGTAGGGGTGCTCGGCAACACCGAGCATCAAGCGCACGGCCCGTACGAGTCGGTGAAAGAAAAGATTGCCGGGGCGTGCGCGTTTTGCTCGGGCGTCTTCGGTGCGACCGAGCAAGTAAGGCGGGGAGCGTCGCTCTGCTCGACGAATACTCGGGCCACCCGAGCTTCCGTCGCTTGACGACGCAGGGATATTCGATCATCACATTCTGATTCTGATTCTAGGCTCTGCCCAGATTGTTTGCGCCGCGGTTGGCAATCAGCGCTGCGAGCAACAACCGAGCTAGCTCGCCTCTTTCATCCTGCTCTGCATCGACCCCAAGAGTTTCATGAGACTCGCAGTCGAGTGCTTTCCAAAGTAATCGTACCAATGTTCGAGGTCAGCTGATTCGAACACGTTCAACTTCTTGAATATATGGTAGGCAAACTTCACTGGTGATGAAGAGCCAGCGGTGATCACATTGCCGTCGGTGACGGCCAGCTTGTCCCTATAGTTTTCAGCGCCAGCGTATTGGGGGCAGAACATTTGCAGATAGGCTAGGCCGTTGCTGGTATGTTTGACCTTGTCCAGCATCCCCGCCTGAGCGAGAGCACCGGTTGCGCCACAAATGGCGGCAACGGGCACCTGTGCTTCTAGGAACGCGCGCGCTTTGGCCAGGATAGGCGCTTGCGCCGGTGTTAGCCATCTGTCGGCGCCCGGCAAGATGAGCATGATCGCGCTTTCGGTATCTACTTCATCGAGTGCGTAGTCGGGCAGAATCGTCATGCCACCCAGGGTTACGATTGGCTTCTTACCAACGGCACAGGTTTTGACCTGCCATTCACGGTGCCGTTTTTTGAAGTACCTCTGGGTGCTCAGCTCCGCTGTCGCGTACCCAACTTCCCAGTCAGCCATCGTGTCGAGTACGTACAAATAAATTGTTTTCATTGCGCCTTCCGGACCTGCAACTTGGAGTCCAGGTGGGCCATTTCGAAACGTCATCGCTTCTGGCGCGAAAGGCCAGAGTCTTTACGCCGCGGTGTGATGCGGTTTGCCTCAGCGCGGCGTTGAGCGATGCCTTGCGCCTCGACCGTGGGCTGGTCCACAGGGCGCTTCGCTGGTTTCGGAGCTGCCTTGGGGCGAAAATGCCCGCGCAAAGACGTTCCGAGTGACGCGGCGATTGGTGACGGTTCGACCGTGGTTGGTGGTGGGGAATTCGCTTGGGTGACTAGAAACCATCACAAGACGACGAGCGAAATGCGGCACGCGCGGTGAGCGCACTGCTGCATCTGAGCGCGTGATCGTTCGTGGCGGCGTCAGTGAATCTCCGACGCCCACGAGTCCGTCGAACGAACGCGCTTCGCCTTGAAAAAAATGACCATGCTTGCCACTCGCGGTTCAGGATTAGCTTCCGTTTCTAGCTTGCTCACAGGACGTGAACCACATGCTACGAATCGTTCGATGGGTCGCCTGCATTCTCGCAGTGACGTATATAGCGATCATCGGGATCGCGGCGATCGAGGAGCTCAAGGCAAGAACCAACGCGACGACCGAACTTCAGCGTCGGCAAAATGAGGTCCTACTCGCCTTGTCGAACCAGAGCCTGACCGATTCTCGCCGAGCAGCACTCGAAGATGAGCAGCAAACGCTGGCGCGCTTGAGGCGACGACTTGATATCTTGATCATGGCCGGCGCTAGCCCAGTCGGGGCCGCGACCCAAGCTGGCCCCTTGAAGGGCATCCTTTGCGAGTGGGCTGAAGAGGCTGACTCTCGCATCATATGCACCGGGCGAAACGCGAGTGAATCTCTGCTTGCAAGAATTGCGCTCCTACCTTTGAGCGAACGTTCACCTTCGGGCAGTGTCTTGGCAGTCTTGATCGTAACAGCCGCCGTCGGCGGTGCTCTCGTCAGGCTGTCCTTTGGATCCGAAAGCGATCCTGACGCTCTCCGCAGCCTGCTTCGTGCCGTCGGCGGAGGAATCGTTTGTTACCTAGCGATCGGCGGAAACAATCTGCTTATCTCGTCGACCGACCTCGCACGGTATTCCAGTCCAGCCACTGCCTCGCTGGCCGGCTTTCTTTCCGGGATGTTTTCGGACCGGGTCTTTCTGCTCGTCTCTGAACTCGTTGAAGCTCTCGTTGCCAAGATGAGACCGCGCTTGGAACGAGTAGGTCCAAATCCAACTGGTGAAGTTAACGCTACGGCGGCGCACCCGATACCGAAACTTGAAACTGACGACGCAGTGAACGCTGCACGTCGTGGCGTCGAGCCTTCGTCTTCGATAGGCGCAGCGTGAGCCGCAGCACGTCGGTGCGCGAGCTTCGCCGGGCAGCTACCCGGTGCGCGAGGCGAAGCGCAACTTCGTTGTCCCTGATCGTCCCAAGTTGGCTCGCTGGAGCGAGCAGCCGTGGCACTTCGGACCATCATCGAGCGGCGGAGGCCGCTCACCTATGAGCGCCAGCTCGCGAATTCGTGCCGCCACCCGCAGCGTGCGATCAACCAGCCACTCCGGCATCGCAATCGCCGGTAGATACGTTCGGGCACGTCTGGCCGCGTGCTTCGCTTGTACTCCACCGGCACCTGGTTGCCCCCCTCGACCTCGACCAGCTCGATCTTTGCCGGGATCGATGGCACATCAGCGGCGGCATGCCATGACCATCGTCTACGCCCACCGAGGGGCCGCTGCGGAGCGCCCCGAGAACACACTCCCTTCCTTTCGCCGCGCGCTCGAGCTCGGCGCGGACGCACTCGAAACCGACGTCCACCTGACGGCCGACCGCGAAATCGTTGCCGCCCACGACGAGGACGGCGCACGCATGACAGGCGTGGCGCGCGCGCTTCAGAGCACCACGTTCGCGGAAATCCAAAGCTGGGATGCGGGGTACGGCTTCGTAGACGCGCGGGGCGTCCGCCCTTTCCAGAACCAGGGCTATCGCATTCCGAGCTTGCACGAGCTCTTGGAGGACCTACCCGCCGTGCGCCTCAACGTGGACTTGAAGAGCAAAGAGCCCGCCCTCATCGAACGCTTCATCGCGGTCGTGCGAGAGCACCGAGCCGAAGACCGCGTGATCGCCGCGAGCTTCTTTCGTTCCACGCTTTTGTCTCTGCGCCGCGCCGGCTGGCGTGGTGAGAGCTCACTGTCTCGCTGGGAGTTTCTGTACTGGGGTCTCGTCCCCACCTGGCTTCAACGGGGCACGCCAGCCGCAACGCGAGCCCAGATCCCAACACACGCGGGGCTGCTCCAGCTCGCGACCGCTCGCAAGTTCCAAAAGCTGCAAGAGCTCGGACTCCGTGTCGACTATTGGACCATCAACGATCCGAATGAAGCACGCCGGTTAGTCGCGCTCGGCGCGGACGGCATCATGACCGATGACCCAGCGAGCATCGTGCCAGCGGTACGCGCCGCGGGTGGCTGAAGCGGACGGCACGCGACCCACTGCAACCAAGCGTGGGTATTGCGCACCTCTGACCTCAGAGCACCCGGAGGTGTTGCGCGTTTGTGCGCCGTCCTCGGGGGCGTTGGACCTAATCCTCCGAGGATTGGTAGTGGCCGATCGCCAAGCGATCCAAGGCTGTACCGCGGCCTATCGGGCCGCGGCTCAGTCTTGCATCCGCTCGATATCCACCGCCAACCAGAACGAAGTATCCGCCGTCACAGAGCACGCCCCGTCATCGACGAGCGCCACCGAAAAGCCCGGCGTCACGGCGCGCAGCTGCGAAACGAGCGCCGGCGTCAGCTCCAACGGAGTGGAGGCTGAATCATCCTCGAGCGCGCTCAAAGAACACGAAAGCACTGTGCTAGACGCGAGAAACCAAGCATCCCCACGTGACCCGATCGATGGTTTTCACCAAAACCTCCCGCTCCGGTGCACCGCTTCTGTTCGGGAGCCAAGTGCAACGCGGCGCAACCTTGGATCGTCATCGCAGCCCGATGCCGGATCTCGCAACCGCGACACCGCGAGGAGCAGGCGAGTGCGGGGCCGTCGCGCCAGAAGCCGCCGCGCTACTTCTTCGGCTTCTTCGACGCCGTCTGTGCCTTCTTCTCGTCCGCTTCCTGCTGTTCGCGGTCGGCGTCTTCCTGTTCTTTCTTCTCTTGCGCTTTGGCTGCGGCTTTCTCCTCGGCGTCTTCCATGGCCTCGGTCTGACACAGCAGAGCTTCACCACCGAGGAAGGAGTTGCGCTCCGAGCTGGTGCCTACCGGGCCACCGTTTTCCAACTCGACGACGGCAAAGTTTGCTTTCAATTCGGCCGCCTGATTGCGGAAATCATTCTCGGCGCCGGCTTTGGCGAGCTTCGCGTCCGTGCTCTTCGAACTGCCGGTGATCTTGCCGAGTGGCTTGCAATGCAGTGGGCGGTCGCTTGCGCGGACCAGGGTCACACTCTTGGCTTCGGGGGAGAGCGCGACGGTGCCGCCGAAGCAGCCGGGAATCAGTAAGGTGAAGACGAGGAGCGGCACGCTTTTCATGGGCATCGAATTGCCTCCTGGTAGGAACGGACTCAACTTGCAGGTTGCTGTCAAGCGCACACCGATCGCCAATCGCTTCCGGCCGAGCATTGTTGGGGACCCGCTCCGGTGATTTGGTACCAGAAATCATGGAAGGCGTCCTGGACAGCTGACCTCGTTCAATAACGCTGCCCGCGAGCCTGCGCGCGCCACGGGGCACAAAAGCGGCGTCTTACGGGCCTAGTCGGCTCGAGCTGCGGCTTGGCCGTGTCGGAGCCGATGCAAATTCGGCACGCACGGTTTGCCACAAGACGACGGCTCCCCTTGTATTGGCTCGTTTCCGCTGTGCATTGTTTGCGCGCTCGTGCCTTCGGCGCCCATGGAGAGTCGCCCGCAATGATCGATCGTTCGCCGAGCAAACCGGGCCTGGACGTCGAACCCAGCGCGCCTTAGGTGCAAGCACATGACGACCATCGGACTGATTGGCGCGGGACACATCGGCGCTCAGGTTGCGCGCTTGGCAATTGCAGCGGGGCACAACGTCGTGCTCAGCAACTCGCGAGGTCCCGATACCTTGTCGGCTCTCGTCAAGGAGCTGGGGCCCAAGGCGCGTGCGGCGACGCCCGCGGTTGCGGCGCAGGCGGGCGACATTGTCGTAGTCACGGTGCCGCTCAAGAACTATCGCAGCGTCCCGGTCGAGCCGCTCGCGGGCAAGATCGTGATCGACACGAACAACTATTATCCCGAGCGCGACGGGCAGATCCCGGAGCTCGACAACGAGTCGACCACGACCGCCGAGCTACTGCAGGCGCACCTGCGGAAGTCGAAGGTGGTCAAAGCGTTCAATCACATCTACGCCGCGCAACTCACGACCGATGGCCGCCCCGCGGGCACTCCGAACCGCCGCGCTCTCGTCATCGCCGGTGATGACGAGAGCGCCAAGGCCACAGTCGCCGACCTGCTCGATTCGTTTGGCTTCGACACGGTCGACGCCGGGCCACTCGCCGAGGGCTGGCGCATCCAACGCGACACGCCCGGCTATGGTCCGCAGCACAACGCCGAGCAGCTGCGCGCCGATCTCGCAGCGGCCAAGCGCTATCGGGATATGTGAACGGATCGCGCAGCGCTTCAGATACCAGCAGTATGCGCCTTCATCGCGCCTCGCCTCGCCAATCGGGCGCCTCGACCACGCTCATCCAACAATTTAGCCATTCGCGGGCCCCTGAACATTGCGATAGGACGATCAGTGGCGTGGCCTAAGTAAGCGCGAGCTGCGAGCTGGAACGGCGACTTCACGCAGGGTCCGTCGTGGAGAGAGCAGGCATTGGCTGCGCAAGCCTAAACCAATTCAGCGAACGATGCCCAAGGCATCGATGCAGAAGTCGAACGCGACTGCCCCCACCTTGACGGCCGCGATCTTGAATTGAAGCGCGTGCACGGCTGCGGGATCGAACGTGTATTCGATGCCGGAACCCCACGTATCCTTGATCATGTTGTCGAAGTGGAGCTCACCATCGAGCGCCGCGGAGGCAACGCCGTCGGGAGGTCCCGCAATTTCGCACTTCATGTCACTACACTGGCCATGCCAGCTGGCTGCCATGTTCAGCACCCACACTTGCAGCTTGGGAGCCGTGCCTCGTACCTGCCACGCCACGCCCCGCGCTCCGAAGTCATTGGGATCCCAAGTCAGTTTCGTTTCGGGCGGCGTGCCGTCGGGGCCGGTGTTGTGGAAGTCGAAGCCGATGGCGATGCCCCAATTGTCGGGACTGAGCTCCGGCGCACAGAGCATTCCGGATGCGCAGCGGCTCAGATCGTCCCAAGCCAATTCCGAACAACCGTCACTGTATGCGTAAAATGAGCCCTCGACGCCCAGAGCCGCGTTGGTTGCGGAGCTCGCCGGCGCGGTGCTTCCGTTGAGCTCGAGCCAGGTGACGTGGGGCGCGCCGCTGCTGCCAGCCCGGCCTGTCGTGCCAGCCGCTCCGGCACTCGTCCCGCCTGCGCCTGCGCCTGCGCTTGCGCTTGCGCCGCCACCGCCAATCGGCTTCGATCCGCCGTCTGCATTGGTCGCACCGGAGCTCGCGTGCGCGCCGCCTGCAGCTGCGCGTCCGCCTGAGCCTGCCCGTCCACCTGAGCCTGAGCTCGCGCGGCCTGCCGAACCAGCAATTGCGATTGAGTCCTCCGGGATCAGAGGCATGTCGTAGCAAGCGACGAGCAGCGCCGCTGCCAGTGAGGCGAGGACGAACGGGCCGCGTATCTTGGTTGGCATTAGGCTCAAAACTCGCCCCGCAGAGTCATGAACGGACCGCCCGCTCCGCGACTGCCGGCTGTCACGCTGCCACTGCTGGTGAAGAGCAGCGCCGCGCCGGTTCCGAGCGCAACCCCCGCGCCGATCGCCAGGCCGATGGTGACCGCGCTGGCATTCGAGACCGACTGGGCCAAGCTGTTGGCTGACTCGCGATTCTGCGCCGTCGGATCCTCGTAGTAAGCGCTGTAGCGCGACTGCCAATCTTCGTAGCGCGAGCGATTCCATAAGAAGTGCGCAGCGGCTGCCCCGCTGAGGGCAATGCCTGTTGCGCCAACCACGTAGGCGAGCGTTTTCTGCGTCGAGTGGTGCGTTGCAATCGCAGGCGGCTCGCGTGGCGTGTTTGGTGCGGCGAGCGGTATGGGCGCGGAGACGAGCAGCTGCCCTTGCGCTGGACTTGCAACGGGGACCGGCAAAGTCCGTACGCCCAATTCGAGGTGCGCCTGAGAGACCTGCCCGGCCCTGGCGTCGACGCTCATTTCGCTGCGTTCCCCTGAGTCGAGGGCAGCCACCACGCGGTGAGCGCCGCTATCCACGCGAACGGGCGCAGCGAGCGGCGAGCGCCCGCTCGGCTGGTCATCGATGCTGACCAGCGCGCCCGCGACGTCGACCGTGACATCGATGCTGCTGGTCAGCGAGAGCTCGCTGGCAATGGCAGTCTCTACCTCCTGCCGCCTGCGTGGCTCGATGTTGGAGCCCCCTTCCTCGAGGTAGCGCGCCAGCGCAGCAATCGCCTCCGTGGGGCGACCGAGCGCGATCAGCGCCTGGCCAATGTTGTAGTGCACGCTGAAATGCGGAAAAATTTGGTAAGCGCGCTCGAACTCGGCCAGTGCCTCAGCGTAGGCCTGTCGTCGCGCCAAGCCGACACCTTGATCGAAATGACTTCGGGCTTCTGCGCGTGCTTCGGCGGGCTGCGCGGGCGCGTGGGGCGACGTCAATGCCGCCACGAATGCGAGGCTCAGGCCGAAGGCCGTGCACTCAATACGGGTTCTTCTCATCGAACCGGACCTCGTTTTTCTGCTCTTTCGGTTCGCCCACGGAAGCGGCGGGTGCCTTGCGCTTTTGCCGGGAAGGGACCTTTGCGACGGAGCTCGACGGGGCGCTGGCTGCACCATTGCTCTCTGCGCTAGCAGCGGGTGCGCGCACGCTTACCCCTGGCTCAGGCGATCTTTCCTCGAGTTCGACGGTGCGCTCGACGCGCTCGACTGGAGAGCTCGCTGCTGGAACGGCGTCTTGCGGGGTCGGTGAGCGGCTCAGCGCTCTCAGCAGCAGCAATCCGGTCGCGGCTGCGGCAACCGCGATCAGTGCCCAGCGAGCGAGCTGAGGTCGTTCGCGACTCGATGAACCGAGCTGCACGTCGCCGATCGCGGATTGGAACGTGCCGTCGTGCACTGAGGCGGGCGCAGCAATCGTCGCTTGGTTCGAAGCTTCAACGGTGGTTTTCGCGGGACGAAGGTCGAAGTGAGTCCCGCCGGACGGCAGGGCGCGCCCGGCATACGGCGAGAGATCGTTGCCCAGCTCGGCAATCGAAGTTTGACGGCGTGCGGGTTCGCTCGCTAGCGCACGCTCGATGACCGCTACCAGGGCTCGGTCCAAAGCTGGGCGGAGCCTGGCCAGGGGTGCTACCGGTTGCGTCAAGATGTGGGCGAGGATCGCATTATAACCTTCGCCTGGGTGCGGTTTCGCGCCCGATAAGAGCTCGTAAGCAATCACTCCGAGTGCGTAAATATCCGCTCGAAAGTCGACGGATTTCTCGCCGCGGGCCTGCTCGGGGGCCATGTAGAACGGCGTGCCGAGAATTGCGCCGCTGCTCGTGATTGCGCCATCCGAACCGGGATCGGTCAGCTTGGCAATTCCGAAATCCAAGATCTTGATCAGCTCGGCGCCATTCGGTAACTGCATCACGAACAAGTTGTCGGGCTTGAGGTCCCGATGCACGATGCCCGCGCGATGGGCGACGTCCAAACCGCTGCAGACTTGGATCAGGATCGCGATCGCGCGCGGCACTGGCAATGGCCCCTCGCGCGCCAGCAGCGCGGCGAGGCTCTCCCCTGCCAGGTATTCCATGACCAGGAATGGTGAGCCATCGGCTGCCGTATCGAAGTCGAGCACGGCCGCGATATGCTCGCTGTCAAGCGCCCCGGCCGCCTGCGCTTCACGCAGGAAGCGTGAGAGTGAGTCGCGACTTCGATTCAGGTGTTCGCGCAAGAACTTGAGCGCGAAGCGTCGGCCCACGACGACATGACGAGCTTCGTACACCTCGCCCATTCCGCCGCGGCCGAGTAGCCGCAAAATGCGGTATTTGTCGGCGATCACTCGGCCGATGCGTGAGTCAGCGGAAACCGTCTCCGCCTCGGCGGCCTCGGGGCCTTCGCTCATGGCTCGCTGCCCGGCGCACGCAGAGCGTCCAGATCCAGATCCGGCCGGCCTTGCATCATGCGGTACGCGCGTTGCCTCGAAATCCCGAGTGATTGCGCTGCGCGCGCGACGTTTCCGGCGCACGCGCGGAGCGCCTCCAGGAGTGCCCCGAAGTCGGGCGCGTCCGCGTCCAACCGCTCGGGCGCGCGTTCGGGCCGCGAGGCTTCGAGGTGCGGCTCGGGTTCCGTCTGGAAGCGCTCGGGCAAGTGTTGCAACTTCAACATGGGCTCAGCGCCGTGAAGCACGAGCAGCCGCCGGACCAAGAGCCCGAGTTCGCGCACGTTGAACGGCCAATCATACAAGCACAGCCGCTCCACGACGCGGACGTCGACAGCAGGCGGGCGTGCGCCCGAACCCTCGACGAGCAGGCGAGTGAACAGGTAGGGGACCTCGGCGCGGCGCTCGCGCAGCGGGGGCAAGCGCACGCTGAGCCCGTCGAGCCTCGCGAATAGATCCGCTCGGAAGCGCCCCTGTGCGACCGCCGCGGCGAGCGGCTCTTGCGCCGCTGCAAGCACGCGCACGTTGAGCTTGATCGGCTTGGCCTCACCGAGCGGCTGCACTTCTTGCTGTTCGATCACGCGCAGCAGCTTGGCCTGCAGCAAGAGCGGCAGTTCGCACACCTCATCGAGCAGGAGCGTGCCAGCCTGCGCGGCTCGAAAATAACCCGTGCTCGCCAACTCAGCGCCGGTGAACGCCCCACGCCGGTAGCCAAACAGCTCGCCCTCGGCCAGGGCCTCCGGCAGCGCCGCGCAGTTGACCGCCACGAACGGTCCCGCGCGCCCGCTCCAAAGATGGATCGCGCGTGCAGCCGCTTCCTTGCCTGTGCCGGTTTCGCCCTCCAACACGATCGGCAGATCGCTGTCCGCTGCTCGTTCGACAGCCGAAAGCGCTGTGCGGAGTGCGTGCCCGCCGTACAGGCCAGGCGCCAACGCACCCAGCACCCCGCACTGTTGGCTGACGACGCCGACCCAGCCGCCAACTCGCACCACGTCGTTGACGCTCAGCAGGGTCGCCTGGATCTTCCGGCCATTGACCCAGGTGCCGTTCCGACTCGTGAGGTCCAGCAGCACGCAATGCGGACCCTGAGCACGCAGGACCGCATGCCGACGCGACACGTCCTGCCCCGAAAGCACGGCCGCGCAATCCTCGTCGCGACCAATGAAGGCGTCCGGACTGCCCGCCGAGGGCAGGAGCGTGGTCGGCCCGTTCGTTTGCGGGAACAACCAGGTCAGACTCAGAGGTGAAGGGCCCGAAGCGCCGACGCTCGCGCTCAGCGAGGGCGCGGTGGTCTGACCTGAGCTTCGGAGCGGCATGTGGCGGCCAATAGCAAGCGGGCGGAGCCCTGACCGCTCGCCCGCCGTCCAGTATAGCCCCGAACCTCGGGACGAGTCACTGGAGAGGCCTGCCACCCGCTCCTACCCGCGTTCGAAGCGGGTCGTTGTCGCAGACGGGCTTCAGACGAAGTTAGGGCGCGTATTGCACCGAGCTCACGTTGAGTGCCGCCCGGCCGGAGGCCAGCGAGCGGACACGAACTTCGATTTGATCCGCCGGTAGCGCCGCGTATGGACCGGCGCCGAGCCCCCAGCACGCGGAAGGGACGCTCGAGAGCGAGCCACCGACCACCGGATAGATGCAGCCATCCTTGCCAGTCGCGCGGACGAGGGCGATCTCGAGCGCCCCGCCGGTGGCGAGCCCCGTAATGCTCAGCGCGCCAATGTCTTGGGGCGCCGAGAAATGGAAGAAGATAGCACCGACTTCGTCGCTGGTCGCAAAGTTGAATTCGGCGCTCGCGGCGCTCGCGGTCACGTCGAACGCGGTCACGTACTTGCTGGTCGCGTCGGCGGCGAGCGAGTTGAGCGCAAACACTCCGCTCGTCTCGCAGCACGTCGGGCAGCTCGTGACTCGGGCGCACCCGGCAGGGTTCGGCGGGAATACGTGGCCCGCGCCGCCCGCCCCCGCAGTCCCATTCGAACCTCCGCTACTCGTCGAACCTCCGCTACTCGTCGAACCTCCGCTACTCGTCGAACCTCCGCGACTCGTCGAACCTCCGCGACTCGTCGAACCTCCGGCGCCGCTTGCGCTGATCGAGCCGCCGGCACTGGCCCCCCCATTCGAAGCGCCTGCCTCGCCCGCGTCGCCCGTGCCGCTGGTTGCAGCGTCACCCCCGCCGCCGAGTACGGACCCAGAGCCAGCGATCCCTGACAAGTCGAGGCACAGCGTGTCGGCGACGCAGCTGAGACCAGCATCGCATGTCTTGTTCGCGTAGCACTGACAAGCCGCAGCACCGGTCTTGCAGGGGCTGTCCTTGTTCGCGTCGTTGCCGCAAGCGAAGGCCAAGATCCCGAGTGCTGCGAACGTCAAATAGCCAAATGCCGACTTCATCATGACCGTAGTTCCTCCTGGCGCACGGCGGGAAACGGCTTCCACGCGCGGCGTCAATTCGGAGCCCCACTGCACGCCGCGTGCCCGCAGCACTGATCACGAATCAGCGCTGAATATCCACGGTCGTCCGCGCCGTTGGGGCCGGCGGACATGTTCGGCCAGGGGTCTGGACACCGCCGCGGACGTCCGCGGGGGTACCGATGCGAAGGCGTCCATCGAGCGACGCGCAGCGTCCAGCCGAGTGCTTCTCCGTCCAAGAACCGCGCGCCAACCAGCTGAAATGGCGCGCTGGTGCCGCGCCCCTCCGACAAGTTGGTGCCCTGCTCGAGCAACTGTCCGGATGCACCAAGGTCGTTCCGCGGTGGGCATGTTGGGCGGGCCGGAGCCGCGAGCGAGGCGCTGCTCGTGTTCGTCAGCGGCGCGGGCGGTCGAGTAAGAATGCCACGCGCACCGCGCTCGCGCGGGCGCGGGGACCGGTGGATACGATCCCCAGCACGACGATCGCCGTGCCAAGTCCAGCACTGACCCAGAAGAAGACGTGCGTAGCGGCGGCAAATCCCGGCCGGTAGGCAGACTCGATCCCCGCGCCCGCGAGCGACCCGGCGAGCGCGACACCGAGTGAAGCGCCCACCTGCCGGCTGGTGGATGCGACAGCCGATGCAATCCCCGCGCGGGACCGCGGCATGCCCGAGACGGCGGCGTTGGTGATCGGCGCATTGACCATGCCCAGGCCAACGCCAAAGATCCCGTACGCGGCGAGAAGGTACGTGACGGGCGTGTCCTGCGCCAGCGTGGTGAGGAGCAGCGCACCCGTCGCCATTGCCCCTCCCGCCAGGACGAGCGCCAGCCTCGCGCGATCCGCCGCCACGAGGCGGCCGGACAGTGGCGAACACACCATCAACGCGAGCGCGATGGGCAACGTGGCCAGGCCCGCCTGGGCCGCGCTCATCCCGCGAGCTTCCTGAAGATAGAGCGAGTTCAAGAACAAGAACCCGCTGAAGGAAGCGAATGCGAGCACGGCCATGAGCGTCGCTGCCGCGAAGGGAAGGCTGCGAAAGAAGCGCGGGTCGAGCAGCGGCTCGCGGTGGCGGGATTCCCACGCGACTAGACCGACGGCGCTCGCGATCGCCGTTGCGAAGCCCAACGCGATGGGCCACGACGCCCAGCCGGCGTGGCGACCGTCTATGACCGTCGAAGTCAAAGCGAACAGTGCCGCGATGAACAAGCCCTGCGCGAAGAGATCGAAGCGCCGTGGCTGCTCGGCCCGCGACTCGCGGACGAAGCGCGTGGTCAAAACGAGCGCCAACGCTCCTACCGGGATGTTTACCCAGAAGATCGATCGCCAACCGACGCTCTCGACGAGCAGGCCGCCGAGCAGTGGACCTGCGGCCATGGCCACACCGAAGGCAGCTCCCCAAATCCCGACCGCTCGTGCGCGCTCCTTCGGATCGAGGAACGTGTTGACGATGATCGACATCGCCACGGGATTGAGCATCGAACCGCCGAGCGCTTGCAACACTCGGGACGCCACGAGCACCCGCGCGTTGGGCGCGACGCTACAGAGCAGCGAGCCGAGACTGAACACCAAAAGCCCCACCTGGAACGTCTTGCGACGACCGAAGCGATCCGCGATCGAGCCGGCAAGGAGCAAGAAGCTCGCCACGACGATGGTGTATGCGTCGATCGACCACTGCAGCTCTGCGATGCTGGCGTGCAGATCGCTGCGGATCGCGGGCAATGCGATGTTGACGATGGTGGCGTCGAGCGCGGTGAGGACGAGAGCCAGACAGCACGTGACCAGAATCACGAGCCGGCTGCGTCGGGAATCGCCGGCCAGCTGGGCGGAGGGCACTATCGAGGCGACGTTGCTGAGCATGAGCCAACTTGTAACGCCGCCAGTGGAATGAATCGATTGATACCTATCGACATGGTACATGCATCAAATGGAATCCGCGGATGCCAACCTCTTGCTCGCGCTGGACGCGCTTCTTCAGACGGGCAGCGTCACCGGCGCTGCCCGCCGCATGAACGTGAGCCCCCCCGCGATGAGCCACACGCTATCCCGGCTGCGGCTTGCGGTCGGCGACCCGCTGTTCGTACGCGCCGGCAACCGGCTCGTGCCCACGCCCCGTGCGCTGGCGATGCGCGACCGCGTGTCGCGCGCTGCGACCGAGATCGGCGCGCTACTTCGACCTGATCTGCCGCTGGATATCGCCACCCTCGAACGAACGTTCATCATTCGCGCGTCCGACGCCATGATCGTGACCGTGGGCCAAGCGCTCGATGCGCTAGTGCGAAAGGAGGCGCCTGGCGTGGCGCTTCACCTGGTCGGGGTCCTGCTCGCGGAGGCGCGCGAGGTCGATCTGGACATCGGTGTGCAGTATGGCATCGCACCCGACCAGCGCATCCAGACCCTCGACCACGAGGAGATGGTCCCCGTGGTCCGCAAGGCTCACCCGCTAGCAAAGCGACGGGTGGCGTCGGCTCGCCTGAGCGCGATGGAACACATCGCGGTTGCCTCCCAGCGGGCGAAGCTCGAAGAGCTGACCAAACCCAGGCGCGGCCGGAGCTGGCGTCCGCCGAGTCGCATCGTGCCTTCGTTCTTGGCCGCGGCCGCCCTGGTGCGGGCCAGCGACGCGTACACGGTGATTCCGAGTCGCCTGGCCGCGACCATCCTCGATGCATTCGGGCTCTGCCGGCTCTCCGTCACCGGGCCAGCAACCAGGGTCGCCATCGCCCAAGCCTGGAGTCCACGCTTCGACAATGACCCTGGCCATATCTGGCTTCGCGGCTGCGTCCGGCGGGCGTTCGGGGCTGCGGCGTGAAAGTCGCGCCCGGCCAGGTCCCGGTACAGGCAGTCGCACGCTCAGCCGCGCCTGACGGCTGCAGCGCGGGTATCGCCTTCACCGATCGCTCGCCGATCTCTTCGTCGCGAGTCCCAAAGTCGCTCGCGCCGCTGGCGATCAGCAGCGCTGGAGCGGCCCTTCGAGCTGCGTAGCGTCCCACCCGTCAATGGCTTACAGGAAAGCTCACGCTCAGCACTAGGCCGCCCCCGGGATTGGGGCTCGCGCTGATTGTGGCTTGGTGGGCCCGAGCGATCGCCGCGACAATGGACAGACCGAGCCCCGCGCCTTCGGCGGATTCGGTGCGCGGAGTGTGGAGTCTGCGGAACGGCTCGAACAGCTCCTGGACGCGCTCGGCTGGGATCTCGGGGCCGGTATTGCTGACGCTCAAGACTCTCTCCGCGCTGACCCGGACGTGGACCTGACCGCCGGCTTGATTGTAGCGAACTGCGTTGTGCAACAGGTTGCCCACCAAGTGCTGCAAGAGCACGCGATCGCCGCGCACCGTGGAGTGCTCGAGGAAGCTGAAGATGGCAATATTCTCGGCGCCGGTTGCTTCCGAGAGCGCGTCGCGCACTACCTCATCGAGAGCGAGCGGGACCTCCGTTTCGAGGCCGTGCTCGCCCCGCGCGAGCAGGAGCAGCCCGCTGATCAGTCGCTCGTTGCGGCGGTTGATGTCCAGCAAGTCTTCCCTCACCCGCGCCAGACGCTCGCGATCGGGATCTTCGAGGCCGACCTGAATCGCGGCGCGTTGAATGGCCAGCGGGGTCCGAAGCTCGTGCGCCGCGTTGGCGATGAAGCGGCGCTGGTTGTCCACCGCGCTTTCGAGGCGCGCTAGCATGCCATCGAAGGTCTCAGCCAGCTCGGTGAGCTCATCGTGGGGTCCGGCCAGCGCAATGCGTTCGTGCAAGCTCGAAACCGAAAGACGGCGGGCCGTCGCGGTGATCTGCTGCAACGGATGAAGGAGGCGACCCGTCAGCCACCAACCGACGGCCAATGAAACCAGTGACAGCAGCGCGATCACGACGCCACTGACTAGCCATTGATAACGAAGCACCGCTTCGGAAATGGCGCCTAGCTCGAGTTGCACTGCGAACGCGCGGGAGGGCGGAGGAGGATAGGGGCCGTGCGCGGGTTCGAGCTCGGCCGCGACAGACGCGGGCACGCCCGGGATCCCGGCCGTTTGCTCGCGCAGGTTCTGCGCCAAGAGAACGTTCATGGTCGTGATCGAAAGTGCAGCGGTGACCAGGAACAGCGCAGCGTAGAGCGCCGTGAGCCGCAAGCGAATGCTCAGCCGCCTCACAATCTATACCCAACGCCGGGGATGGTCTCTATGCAGGGCGGCTCGCCGAGCTTGGCGCGAAGCCGACTGATGATGACCCGCACTACGGAGGTGAAAGGATCGACCCCGTCGTCCCAAGCCAGTTCGAGCAAGCTCTCCGCACTCACCACGACTCCGTTGGCGCGCAGCAATACCTCCAGTACCGCATACTCTTTCGTCGAGAGCGCGAGCTCGCGCCCTTCTCGACTCGCCTGCCGCCGCGGAACATCGAGCACGATTCCGGCGCGCGACAAAATCGGCGGTAGCGGGGCTTGGCAGCGCCGTCCCAAAGCTTGGATGCGCGCCACGAGCTCGTTGAAGTCGAACGGCTTCGGCAGGTAGTCGTCCGCCCCCAGGCCCAGGCCGTTGACGCGCTCGTCGACCGATGCGGCGGCCGTCAAGAGCAGGATCCGCGTGCGCGCACCGGACTGCGCGAGCTCGCGACAGATCACGTCTCCGTGGATCTTGGGCAGGTCCCGATCCAAGACCAGCACGTCGTAGTCGTTGGCGGCGAGCTGCTCGGAAGCCTCGCCGCCGTCGAAGGCCAGATCGACGGCCATGCCACGCTTGCGCAGTCCCTCGGCGATTAAGTTCGCGAGCATCCGTTCGTCTTCGGCAACCAGAACGCGCATCGGCTCAGCGTAGCTCTCTTTTTGCGCTCACTCACCTGGAGCAGCTCACTTGCCCACACCGTATCAGGGTGGATGTTGCGCGGGCGTTAACGACGCCAGCGCTCGACAAATGGGCGTTTACGCCACTGTAACGCGGGATTCGCTAGGAATGCGCCATGAAGAAGCATGGTCGTCCCGAAGGCAGCGTGTGGTTTTCGTTCGCACCAAAGGTCGCGGTTCTCGTTGCGGGATTGGGGGCCTGCGCGCCAAACCCCTCCTCACCCGCCTCGAGCGACTCGGATGACGCGGGCGATTCCGGCGGCGCGTCGGATGACGCGGGCGATTCCGGCGGCGCGAGCGACGCGGCCTGCACAGCGCGAATGGCCGAAGACCTGACACCAACCTTTGCCTTCAGCAGCGACGCTCGGGGGGCGTTCCCGCCGCGTCCGGCATGTATGAACGGCGAGGGCGGCAGCGACACCTCGGGCCCCGGACCTGGTCCAGACGCTGGCTCGGCCCCACAGGGGCCGGGGCCTAGCGCAGGCGGGACGGGCGACGAAGACGCGTCGGCAAACCGAGACAACACCGATCGAGCAACGCTGTCTGTACCCCCTCCGGCGCTCAACCCCGTGCCCAACGAGTACGGCACCAACGCTGACGTCGTGATGCCTGATACGGACCAAAGTATCCTCGCTGACGACTTTGCCTCCAGCTTGCATACCAACGGCCGGCACTGTGAGACCTGCCACGGTGCAGACTACAGCTGGAGCACGACTCCTGCGGCATTTCAGGCGCGCTTCGACCAAGGCTTGCCGCACTTCAGCGGCCGTTGCGATCGGTATGCCACGAACGAAACCGCCACCGAAAACGACCAACTCGAGCCAATCTTCCGCAAGCGCGATGCTGCAAATAGCCCACTGTCCGACCTTTCGACGCCCGAAGCTCGGCGAAGAGCTTACTCACTACTGTTGAGTCGCGCCGTGATCCGTATCGGCTTGCCCGTTCCGCTCGATGCCGAATTCGAGCTAGTTGCCGTGGACGACCCGTATCGGTTCGCGTCGACCGAAGAGCTATCGTTGTTCCGCCGCTCGCCGCCGATGGCCAACTTGCGCTTCAGCCCGACGATCATGTGGGACGGTCGTGAGACGCTCCCTTGCGAAGGTGCTACCCGCAGCTTCGAAACGCAAGCCGAGCACGCCATCACCGGTCATGCCGAAGGCGATCAGCCCGACCCCGAAACGCTGCAAAAGATCGTCCACGCGGAGCTCGGCCTGTACGTCGCGCAGTTGATCCACACGAGCGCTGGCCAGCTCAACGAAGCGGGCGCAAACGGCGGTCCCTACTACCTGGCGCAGGCCGCGTTCTACGTCGGCATCAACGCGTTTGCTCGCGTCGATCCGCGAGGCCACGCTTACGAACGCGAGGTGTTCAACCTCTACACCGCATGGCGCGGCTTGCCGTCGGACTCGGAGCGCAACCGCGCGCGGGCGCAAATCGCCGAAGGCGAGCGCCTATTCGACACTCGACCGTTCAACATTTCTGGCGTCTCGGGCTTCAATGACGAGCTCGGGCGTGCCAACGTGCCGGGCACGTGCGGCGCGTGCCACAACACGCCCAACGTTGGAACGAATTCCGAAGGCCGGCTCATGGACCTCGGCGTGAGTGACGCCTCCAAGCGCAGCCCCGAGCTGCCGCTCTACACCTTCCGCAACAAAACCAGCGGCGCGCTCCGACAAACCAGCGATCCCGGTCAGGGGCTGAGCACAGGGAATTGGTCGCAGCTCGACAGGTTCAAGGTGCCGACCCTTCGTGGCTTGGCGGGTCGCGCTCCCTACCTGCACGACGGTTCGGCGGCCTCGCTCGAAGCCGTCATCGAGTACCACGACCAACGCTTCGCAGCGCAATTGACGCACGATGAGAAGGCCGCCTTCGTGGCGTTTTTGAGCGCTCTCTAGTCCGAGCCGATGACACCAGCTTGCCCCCTTGGCCTGAATGGTCGCGCTCGGCGGCGGTTCACGCCGCGGCGAAGCGTGCGCCTGGCCGCGCACAATCGCCGAAGCGATCGCGTCGGCCTCTCGCTCAGCTTGATCATGGCTCGATAAAGCCTGAGTATGTCGGCAGAACTGACGATCAATCGGTATCAGCGCGACGCCAGGGTGCATCCCACCATCACGACGATTGGCAGTCGGACCTCTATTGGCGGCACGAGCGGCTCAAACGTCGAGTGGCGGGGAGTGAGTGCGGTCAGGGATTCGAAGCGCCGAGTGGCGTTGGCCACGATCTTAGGTGACACGCGACTCGTACATCAGCACGTTTAGCTCGAAAGAATTTCGGACCGCTCTCTCCGCTGGTCCACAAGAGTCGAAGGGAGGCGAGCCCGGCGAGAACCGCCAGACCACGACCGTTGGGCGCAATATCTCTTCCGTCAGCAAACGGTCAGTGCGACGTCACGATTGCCAATGTTGACCCGCGTGCGAGCAGCTAGTATGAAACGCGAGAGACGCTGGCCAGGGCGGCGCCGGAGGGAACTCGGATGGAAGTGGGCGACACCGCATAGGATGAGCGAGCCGGATCGAAACTCTTTAGGGACAGCTGGCACCGAGCAAAACGATCGAGCACCGCGCGGCGATGCCGTCGCGATAGGACTCACCCACGAATAGCCGCGATGCGGGGGAAAACAGTGACGGTACCGCTTCACTCGGGAACACCTAGGCCGCAGCCAGCCTTCTGGCGTGACGGCTGGGCGGATCCCAATCCTCACGTCGTCTTGCTTCTGCCAGACGACCCGTGTCGCGAACGACTGCTCAGGCGTCTTTCTGATGCCCGAGTGACCGTCCTCGATCAAGATCGGCCCCTCCCAAAACTTCCCCCCGTTGACGTCGCAGTTCTGCACGTAAGCACCTTGAACCTCGGCAGTAGCCCGCTGCTCTACGACGCTGGTCTGGGTTTGCCGGAGCTCGTGTTCGTCGTCGACGAGGCGTGGTCTCCTCAACACCTCGCCCTCAGGAGTCGCGGATTCCGGTATATCGTCAGTCAAAGCGAGATCGCCGAGTGGTTCCCGACGGCGCTGCCGGGGCTCGGCTCCCTCGCGCAGGCGCGCCGCATCGTCTTGAGTGCTTGTGATGATGGCTTACCGCCGCCCGAGGTCTTGGCCACCAGACAGGCCACGGGCGCCCGCCTGCACGCCGCCGAGACCAGCTTTCGAGAGATTTACCTGCGTTCCCTGCTGGCCGAGCACGGCTCGCGTCGCAAGGCAGCCGAAGAGGCGGGCGTCCCCTATCGATCGTTCTGCGAAATGCTGCGCAAGCTCGGGATCGGCTGAAGCCAGCCTAGCGCGGCGCGGCAATTCCGTCGCCGGCCGGCGCGGCAATGCCGTCGCGGGCCGGCGCGGCGGCTTCGCGCGGGATGGGAAGCCGCTGATCGTCGCGCGCAGCGTAGACGATAGTACGTTTGCGCGCGCCTTCGCGCTCGTAGTCGAACATGGCCTCGCGCTTCAGGAACGGCGTCGAATCGATGAGCGTTGCCGTGTCCATTTCTGGCCGAAGACTCGTGTCCTCCTCCAGAGTGGCCTTGCAAAACGCGGTCGCACACTCCACGTCCAAGATCTGCATGCGCGTGCCTGCGGCCGTGGCCAACTCGCGCCGCATCTTGTCGGCAGTCGAACGACGATCTCTGGCGTCCCCCGAATCGGTGGTGAGCGCCACGTCGAGCTCCCGCAGGGTGTCGCGTTGGATCTCCAGCTCCGAGCGCGGGTCCACGGGCGGTACCACTGACGCCACGGGCGGGGCTTGGGGGCGCTCCGGCGCCGACGGTTCGGTCGCCAGGGCGGCCGCCTCGAGCGCGCTGGATCGACGATCTAGGCGCCCGACAGCGGCTTTGAGGTTGGCCAGTTCTTCCTGGGAATTCTGTGCGACGGTCGTCGCCTCACGGGGCTGCGCCCGAGGCCTCGACTCCGAACCTCGAAGCGCAAACCAGAGCGCGCTCGAGATCACGCAGCCGGCGAGGACAAACCATCCAAGCCGAGCGAGCCAATTGTTGGATGCGAGGGAGGAATTCAATTCTGCGTTTCGCATTGCGACGTGTCCTTCTGCGAAAGCCGCCACTAGCGGCTCGGAACAAGACCGTAGCGAACGCAATGGGCGAGGCTTAGGCGAAAAAGTGGAGCGTCTTCCGTGACGGTTGGTCTGCATTTTCCGACTCCGATTGCAGCGCATGCGGGCGGCGCCGAAATCGACGTGCGCGAGCGCGTGGGGCCAGCGGTGGTCCGCAGAATGTGACCACGCGCCCGCCAGCGTTCGGCGGTTTTATGACCTTCCTAGACCGCAGCGAGGTTGGTACTGAACGCGGGCGCTAGTCGCGCAAGCGCAGCGATAGAACCGAACATCACGTTTGAAGAGGAGAATGTCATGAAAAAATTCATTGCCGCCGTCGTGCCGCTTGGCCTGGCTCTGGTTGCGTCGTCATCCGACGCTCGCACGTTCACGTTTCCGCAGACGGGGTGTCGGCCGATCCTGGGTTCTGCGGGCTGCATCGATTACAGCCAGTACGGGGCACACAACGTCTGTGGCGGAACGGCCACGGTTGAGTGTCCGCTCTCGGTGTCGTATCCGACCTCAGGCTCGTTCAGCGTAACCAGCGCCGCATACTTCGCATACGATCGCAACACCGCGAGCGACGTTTCGTGCACCCTTCAGCGGACGGACTTCAGCGGCGCGGTGCTATTTTCCACCACGGTCAATACGAGCGGCGGGGGTGTCGGCAGCGGCGTGCAGACCGGGACTTTCACAGTGTCGCAGAACATCAACGGGTATTGGCGGCTCCGCTGCGACCTCCCGGGGGTCCAGACGGCGGGTTGGTTCAGCCACATCTCTAACACGTACCTGATCAGCAACGAATGACCCCTGGCGGCGCGTAGGCGCCAGTGCTCGGGGCCTGGCGCCAGCCCGACGGGCCCCGACACTGAACCAGCTCAGAACTGCGAGATAAACTTCCAGGCCAGCGGTGGGATGAAGGCCTTCAATCCGTCATCGCCGGTCGAGCTCCCGTCATCCACGCTCGACGGGGTGTGCGCGCCATCGAACGTGCACGCTTTGACGGGATAACCCGCCTTGCACCCTTCGAAGTCGTAGCAGACATATTTCTTGCTACCCACCGTTGTCGTCTGGATGGTCCCGGGAATCGTGCAGCCATTGTCCTGAGCGTGCTGAAGGACGCAGTATTTCCCGCCTTGCTTCGCCGCGTCATTGCCGACCCACGGACAAGTGCCATCGCTCATGCCGGTCGTCCCCATGTATGCGACGGGGGCCGCGTTCGTATCGGTCGGCTCATTGGGTAGATTGTAGTTGGCAGCTGCCATGGCCACCACCGCGCGCAGCTTCGTCTGGCGCGTGATCGACAGAGCGTAGCTCATCATCGCTCCGAAGCTGAAGCCGGTGGAAAAGACCCGGCTATCGTCGATGCACAGGTTCGCGTCGACCAGGGCAAGCAGGTCGTCGAACAGGACACTATCTCGCTTGAAATCCCATGGAAGGTTGCCGATTCCCTCGGGCGCTACGAAGATAGCGGGCTGGTTCGCCGCGGTCGCTTCGCGGCTGAGCCCGAAATAGGCGTAGTTTTTTGCATCGAAGTTGGGACCATTACCAGCCGGGTATTGGCCAATCGCATTGCCGGTGTCCGAACCATACGCCTGGTGCCAGGAAAAGATCAGGCGATACGGGTGCGTCGGATCGTAATTTGCCGGAATGTCGATGATGTATTCGCGGCTCGAGCCGCCGCTCGTGATCTTGAGTCTGGTCGAGGTGGCAAGACCGCTCGCAACCGACATGCCGCCGGTCGTCAACGTCTTCGCACCATCCTTGACGCCACAGCCTTTGCTCGGAACCGCGGCGCCACCGCTTCCGTTCCCTCCCCCGCCGCCGCTGGAGCTACCGCCCGTCGAAGCGCCCCCGGTGGAGCTTCCGCCAGCTGCCGTACCACCCGAGGCCTTACCGCCACTCGCAGTCCCGCCACTCGCAGTCCCGCCACTCGCGGTCCCGCCACTCGCAGTTCCGCCGCTCGCGGCCCCGCCACTCGCGCTGCCACCCGTGGACGAGCCACCCGTGGACGAGCCACCCGTGGACGAGCCACCCGTGGACGAGCCACCCGTGGACGAGCCACCCGTGGACGAGCCACCCGTGGACGAGCCACCGGCGGCCCTGCCTCCCGTGGCGACCGCAGATCCGCCGGTACCGCCCGAATTCCAGGGATGGTCGGTTGAACTTCCACAGCCCATGATTTCAATCGACAATCCGATAACGAGCGTCGGCAGACACTTATGCATGCGATCTTTCCGTTGAAATTGACGCGCCCCGGAACGTTCCACTCGCGCAGATTCCGCGGGAGGTCGTCAAGGCGCGTTCGACTGGTACTAATGTCACGATCCCGAAAAACCCGTCGACCTGTCCGATGTGCTCGCGATTTAACCACTACACGAAAGGTTCTGGCAGCGTTTCGGCGGTCACGAACCATGGCACCCAAAAATTCCATCCGTCGGCTCGCGCTCCGCGGCGTGAGCTCTGCCTACCTGTCACCGTGGCGTCCGATCTGCGCCTGGACTACTGCGGCCAGGTCCG
>Ga0302323_100000766_pt1 | contig 25983 bp, 18 predicted proteins | sample Fen_T0_3_FD_201950 | JGI IMG/M metagenome (GOLD analysis project Ga0302323, IMG submission 201950) | Peat permafrost microbial communities from Stordalen Mire near Abisko, Sweden - Fen_T0_3 | ecosystem: Environmental > Terrestrial > Soil > Wetlands > Permafrost | place: Sweden: Abisko...
CCCCAACGCGGCGGTGATCGCCGAGGTGAACGGAGACGGAAAGCCCGACTTGGTTGTCGCCAATGGCCCCAACACCGCACACGGAACGGTGGGCGTGCTCCTGGGCAAGGGCGATGGGACCTTCGAGCCCGCTGTGACGTACGATGCCTGGACCTGGGACGATTACTATGCCAGTCCTCAAGCGATCGCGGTCGCCGACGTGAACGGGGACCACAAGCCCGACATTCTCGTAGGAAATAAGTTCTCGAGTCACAGGTTTGGTCTCTTCCTCGGAAATGGCGACGGGACATTCCAGCCCGCGGTGGGGATTGGGCAGGGGCCCGGCACGGACCCTTACTCGCTCGTTGTCGCGGATTTGAACGGAGATGGATTCCTCGATGTGACGGAAGGAACCCCCTGCTACAACTGGGACGATTGCACGACTGGCGCCGTGAGCATCTCACTGGGAAATGGCGACGGAACTTTCCAGCCAGCAGTAAGCAATCGCGTCGTTAGTGGCGGACTGATCGCACTCGCGGTAGCCGATGTGAACGGCGACGGCAAGCCGGACGTGGTAGTGTCCACTTGCATCGGCACCTGTCTCGATGGCGGAAGGGGGGCTGCGGTCGTGCTGCTGGGCCGTGGCGACGGTACCTTCAATTCTCCGGTAACTTACGACTCAGGCGGTAACGCAGGATGGTCGATCGCCGTTTCGGATGTGGATCGTGACGGGAAGCCCGACCTCGTACTGGCGGCGGGCGACAGCGCCGATGGAAAAGGTGGCGTAGTCGGCTTACTCCTGGGCAACGGAGATGGCACCTTCCAACCAGGGGTGACCATCAGTCCCGGCACGGGCAGAACCAGAGCGGTCGCGGCCGAGGACATCAATGGCGACGGCTCACCGGACCTTCTCGTCGCGCCTTTCTACTTATTTGAAGACCCGGTTGTGGTCCTCGCGGGCCGCGGCGACGGGACTTTTGCACCGAACGTTTTGAGCGATTTGTATCCACTCGAAATTGCCACGTCGATTGTGGCGGGAGACTTAAACGGTGACGGGCGACCGGAATTGGTCGTCGTGGCGCAGCCCGTCTACGGGGGCGGACTAGCCGTGCTGCTGAACAACACCGGACCTCACAGTCCTTCAAGGACTGCATTGCTCTCCGATGTGAATCCCGCCGCTCCCAAACAGCTGGTGACCTACTCGGCCACCGTGACCGGCGAAACTGGCGCGCAGACTGGAACCATCTCATTCCAGGATGGCAACTCGACCATCGCCAGCGTGCCCCTGGTCAATAGTCGAGCCGTCTATGCCACATCGTACAACTGGGGTAAGGACATAGCTGCTCATGCCATCTCGGCCGTCTATTCGGGGGATCTGCACAACGCCGGCAGTACTTCCACCACCCTCACCGAGTACATTGGCTCCTTTCCTGTCCCCTCGAAGGTCACGGTCACCACCTCCGGCTCCCCGTCGCTGGTTGCTCAGCCGGTGACGTTTGCCGTGAGCGTCAGTTCCGCCTCCCCAAAGTACGGTGCAATTCCGGACGGCGAGCTGGTCTGGTTCTACGACGGAACCGCGGTTTTGGGCTCGGTGCCACTGGCGGGCGGGAAGGTGGAGTACACAACCTCGGCGCTCTCGGCCAAAACGCACACCATCAAGGCAACCTACGTCGGGGACGGGATATTCAAGCCCGCCACAAACGCGGTTACTCAGGTGGTAAATAAAAACCCAACCACCACAGCGTTGGGTTCGACCCCCAACCCCTCCCTTCATGGCCATCTCGTAACTTTCACCGCGACGGTCAGGTCGGCGGGACCGGTGCCGACCGGGAAAGTGAAATTCATGGACGGCACAGCCACACTTGGGTCGGCCTCGTTGAAAGCCGGCGTCGCGACTCTTGCCAAGTCCAAACTCGCCGTGGGCACCCACTCCATCACGGCTCAATACCTGGAAGATGCCGCCTCCGCCAGGAGCACTTCCCCGGTATTGAACCAGGTCGTGCAGTAAGGCCTCAACGATTGAGCCAGGGACGAGGCGTCGCTCCCCGTGCGCCCGACGCCTCGTCCCATCCTGGCACTCCGCGCCAGATTCCTTCCGTAACCCGGACGTACACTCCCTGTTGGTAACCCTTAGTAACCGTACACTTCGCTGAACTCAGCCTTACAATGACTTCTACGCGACCATTCTTCGGGTGGTCACGGTGTTTCGCCCGGGAAATCCGGGTGAAGTCAGGACCCGCTCGGCACGCTCCCGGGAATCCACTGGGCGTTTCGGCGGGAATCAAGGCTGGAGTCCGCAATTTTATGGCGTTCGGTTTCGGCTTCAACAAACAGAAGGTCCTCAGCGCCGCGGAAAAATTTGTCCAGCAGGGCAAGCTGCAGAATGCCATCGCTGAATACGAAAAAGTCCTCAAGGCCGATCCCAAGGACCTGACCGTCAACAATACCGTCGGCGATCTCTATGCCCGCCTCGGCGAGGCCGCCAAAGCGGTCGAGTGCTTCAAGAGCGTTGGCGATGCCTATGCCGCGCAGGGTTTCACCGTCAAAGGCATCGCGATGTACAAGAAGATCACCAAGCTCCACCCCAGCGTGGATGGATCTTTAAAGCTGGCGGAACTCTACACCCAGCAGGGCCTGTTCAATGATGCCCGGGCTCAGTACCTGCAAGTCGCCGAAGAGTTCATGAAGAACGGCGAACTCGAGCAGGCCGTGCGGCTTTTCCAGAAGGTCCTCGAAATGGACCCGGAAAACGTCCCCATGCGCGTCAAGCTGGCCGAGGTCTATATCCGGCTCGGGAAAAAGAAGGAAGCGTGGGAAATCTTCAGTGCAGCCGCGGAATCGCTGCGCTCCCGTGGTTCCCTGCCCGCCGCCGAAGACATTCTGCAGCGCATGCTGTCCCTCGATCCCGGCAGCAGCTACGCCCTTTTGCTTCGGGGCCGTGCGGCGCTCGAAAACGGCGATCCCAAGAAAGCGATTCAGTACCTGGAAAAAGCCGCCGACCTGGATTCGCATCCCGAAGGGCTGCGCGATCTGCTGCAGGCTTATCTCCAGACGGGGCAAGCCGCCCAGGCAGCTCCCATCGCCGAAAAGCTCCTCACGGTTCACAACGATCCTGACGGCCTTTTCCTGGTCGCGGAAGGGTATACCCAAGCCGGCCAGTATCCGCAGGCCCTCGAGGTGTACAGCCAGAAAGCCGATCGCCTGATGGCGGTCGATTCGGCCAAGCTGATGGCCAGCCTGCACACCATGATCGGCCATGTGCGCGACGACGCCGACGCGCTCGACAGCCTGCTCCTGCTTCTCAACAAGGCAGGCGAGAGCACCCATGTGGGCGAAGTCACTGAATTGCTGGCTCACGCGTCGGTCAAGAACGGCAACCTCACCCGGGCCCGCGACTTGTACCAGATGCTCGCCACCATGGAACCCCAGAACGCGATGCACATGCAGGGGTACCATCAGGTTCTGGCCCGCATGGAGGAAGCCTCGCCCAGCCGGTTGATTACCGCCGAAGAAGGCGCGGTCATCGTGGAGGAACTCGAGGCCACGGCGCCGGTCATTGACCAGTCTTATCCCGATGATGTGGCGGTTGCTTTGCGCTCGGCTGTCACCGACGCGGATTTGTTCCTCTCCTACAATCTGCCCGAGAAAGCCATCGTGCCCCTGCTGGGCGCGTTGCCCCAGGCCCCCCGCGATGTGCGTTTGAATCAGCGGTTGGTGGCGTTGCATACCCGCTCCCGGCGTTTCACGGAAGCCGCGGTTTGCTGCCGCAACCTCGAAAGCATGTACTCGGAATCCGGCCACCCGGACGAGGCCTTGCGTTACGGAGAACTCGCTACCCGCTACGAAGAACGCTCCAATGCTGGTCAACCTCCGGTACTCAGCGCGCCGTCCGCGCCGAATCCTGCTGCTCCATGGCCGGCGGCGGCACTGGAAGCGCCTGAACCCGAGCCGGCTGCATCGCTTGAGCCCGACGTCGCTGCGGAACCGGTCGCCGAGGCACAGCCGGAATTCGTCGTCGAACACTTCCACCAAAGCTCTACGCCAGAAGTTCAGGAAGCCGAGGACCTCTCCGCCGAGTGGGACGATTCCCAATCGGTCGATGACACCCCGGCCCACTCCCAGCACATTGCCGAAGAACCCGTCGTTGCCCAATCGTCAGACGCCGACAACGCCGCCGAGATTCCCGAGACCATCGACGAGGTCCGTTTCTACCTCGAGCACTACATGACGGAACAGGCCAAGACGGCCTTTTCCAAACTGGAAACTCTTACCCGGGACGCTCATATTCTGGATCCCCTGCGCGCCCAGTTGGAAGGCGCGAGCAGCGAGGCCCCCGCGGAAGCCGAGACGGAAGTCGTGGAAATTTCCGCCGACGAGTCCCCGGAATTTGAAATCGAAATGGCGCCGGAAACCTCAGCCGACGCTGATCATCACATCGCCCAGGCGCAGGAAGAAGAAGACGTCCACGCCGAAGCCCACAAAGAAGTTCACGCCGCAGCCCACGAAGAGACCGTCGAAGAACCAGCGCCCGAACCCGCGCACGCAGCCGCCGATGCTGGCGAACTGGCTTCCCTGGTCGCCGATCTGGAATCGTCCCTCGGGGATTCTTTCCCCGAACCGTCCGCACCTGAAACATTACCGGCCTGGCCCAAGACCAGACCCGCTGCGCATCAGCCTGCTCCTTCCAGGCCCGCTCCAGAGCCCACCCCGGCCGTGGCCCGGAAAACGGTGCAGCCGAACCCAGAGCCGGAATTTGAACCGGTGGTGGCGCACGCGTCCATCGACGCGGGCCACGTTCCGGTCGAACCTGTCAGCCCTGCCCTGCCGTCCGTAGCCGCATCCTCGTCGGGCGCCGCTGCCGCCGCCGCTCCCGCCCTGAGTTATGGTCCGGCCGCGGTGCGTCCTCTGGGTGCGGGCGCGCAAGCGATGATGCCCCAGGCGGGCGTCGATCTTTCGGAAATGTTCAGCGAACTCAAGCAGGAACTCGAAGAGGAGATCGCTGCGGGCGACGAAGATCCCGAAACCCACTACAACCTTGGTGTCGCCTTCCGCGAAATGGGCTTGCTGGACGAAGCCATCGCCGAACTCCAGAAAGTGTGTAGCGCGGTCGACCGCGGACATCCGTTCTCGCAACTGGTCCAGGCCTACACCTGGCTCGCCCAGTGTTTCCTCGACAAAGGCGTGCCCGACGCGGCCATCCGCTGGTACGAAAAAGCGCTCACCATTCCCGGCCTGGATGCCGAGTCCCGTCTGGCCATCCATTACGAACTCGGTTCGGCTTCCGAGTCGGCGCACAACAATGACGCTGCCCTCCGCCACTTCACCCAGGTCTATGGTGCCAACATCGATTATCGCGATGTTGCCGAGCGCATTCAGGCCCTGAAGTCGTAGAGTAGAATGCTGATGTGGGCCGCAAAACTGCGCCGGGTCTGTGCTTCGATCCCTTGCCTGCGCCGGAACGACGCTCTGCATGATTTCCGATCCCAAACTCCCCTTCGCCAAGTCCCCCGGTGTGCCGGAAGTGGAACCGCCGCCTGCCGCTTCGTCGTATGCGCGGGTGCCGCCGTCGGTGGCCGCGCCGCCGCACTCGGCCGGTCTGCGCCTCTGGCTGCGCCGGATCGGGGTTCTGGTGTTCGTGTTCCTCTGCGCCACCGCCGGAGTCATGCTGATGATTCTCCCCTGGCGGCCGGAGTGGACCGACAACCACCTGCTGCTTCCCTATCCCGCGCTCCGGTCGTTCGTGGGGAGCGGCTTCGTGCGCGGTGTCTGTACCGGACTGGGCGTGCTGAATGTCTGGATCGGCTTCTGGGAAGCGGTGCAGTACCGGGAAGAAGGATAAGAGTCGCGAGCGGCGAGACAACCCCGCAGGACCAGCGAGGAACAGCGAACGACCAGCGACCAACGACAAGCGACTCACTATGAATGATCAACCCAAGCTCAAGCCCGCGCCTCTGCCCTACCAGAATCCGCAATTCCTGAACAGTCCTGACGGGCGCATTCTGCGCATTCTCTCCGAGTACGTTGAACCGCTCGCCCGTTTCCGTCGCGAGCAGATTCAGGACACGGTCGTCTTCTTCGGCTCCGCCCGGATTCATAACCCCAACGAAGCCCAGGGGCATTTGACCGCGCTTCGCGGCAACCCAGCCCAGGTCGCCTCTGAGGAGCACGCCGAGATGAAAAGCGCCTTGGCTGCCGTGGACATGGCCCGCTACTACGAGGACTCCCGCAAGCTGGCCTACATGCTGACCCAGTGGTCCACCCAGATCCCGGCCAAGCGCCGCCGCTTTGTCGTCACCACCGGAGGCGGTCCCGGCATCATGGAAGCCGCCAACCTGGGCGCGCATGAAGCGGGCGGCAAGACCATCGGACTGAACATCAACCTGCCGTTTGAGCAGTCTCCCAATCCTTACATCACGCCGGAACTGAACTTCGAGTTCCACTACTTCTTCATGCGCAAGTTCTGGTTTGCGTATCTCTCCAAGGCGCTGGTGATCTTCCCCGGAGGTTTTGGCACGCTCGACGAACTCTTCGAGATCCTGACTCTCGCCCAGACCGAAAAACTGGCGAAGAAAATTCTGGTGGTGATTTACGGCAGCGAGTACTGGAACAAGATCATCAATTTCCAGCATATGGCCGATGCCGGCGTGATCTCGCCGCAGGATGTGGAGCTGTTCAAGATCGTGGACTCGCCCGAAGAAGGCTTCGAGTACCTGAAAGAAGGACTCACCCGGTACCACCTCGGCCCGCATCCGAAGCGCACCGCCGAAGCTGCCATGCCGGAGATTGCCAAGACCAGGCCGTAGCGAGTGTGGGGCGGACACTCTTGTCCGCCGCCTTTGATCTTGATCCAAGATGGTATGGCTGCGATCAGCTCAGAAACCTGGACAGTACCTGGTTCACGAGAAGAGCTGCCCCGTACGCGATGCAGGTCATATAGACAAACTGGACGATGGGCCATTTCCAGCTGTTGGTTTCGCGGCGCACGACGGCGAGAGTCGAGGTGCACTGCATAGCGAACGCAAAGAACACGAGTAGCGCCATCGCCCCTGAGAAGCTCAGGTCCTGCTGCAGCGCACTCTGGAGCGTCATCGACTGGGTTGCGGGGTCAACTCCATAAATCGTCCCGAGGGTTCCGACAATCACCTCGCGCGCGATCACCGATGTCAGCAGGCCGACACCGATCTTCCAATTGAAGCTAAGCGGACGGATGAGCGGTTCGATTCCATGTCCGAGACGGGCAATTACGCTCTGCTCCAGTGCGGGAGAATGGCCGTGCTGCAGGGGAAGATGAGTCAGTACCCACACAAGCAAAGATACGGACAGGATGACAGTGCCAGCTTGCCGCAGAAAAACGCGCGAGCGGTCAATCAGGCGAAGAGCAATCGACTGCCAGGTCGGGAGTCGATACTCAGGGAGCTCCAGCACGAATGGAACTGCGGTGGACTTAAGAACCGATGACTTCAGGATCTTCGCAGTAGCGATGGCTGCAAGAAAGCCCAGCAGGTACAGCAAAAGCATGGTGCAAGCCCGGGCGCCGACCAGCACGCCGACGATCGGGCGATCCGGGATAAAGGCTGCAATGAGCAATGTGTAGATAGGCAAACGGGCGGAACAGGTCATGAAAGGCGCGATAAGAATAGTCGCAATCCGGTCCCGCCGGTTTTCAATCGTGCGCGTCGCCATGATCGCGGGAACCGCACATGCATACGCGGACAGAAGGGGAATGAACGCCTTCCCGTTCAAGCCAACGGTCCTCATAGTGCGGTCCGCAATTAGCGCCGCACGGGCCAGGTAGCCGGAATCTTCCAGCAAACCTATGAAAAAGAACAGCAGCAGGATTTGCGGAAGGAACACCAGCACCGAACTCACGCCCTTCCAGAGGCCATCCAAGAGAAGCGATCGGACAAGGCCAGCGGGTACAAGCCGGGCGATGTGTTCACCGAGCAACGTGAGCACGTTCTGAAAAGCTGTGCTCATGGGCTGGCCGAGCCCAAAGACCGTTTGGAAGACAGCACCTACGACCACCACAAAAATGAGAGGTCCCCATAGCTTGTGGAGGAACACATCGTCGAGTCGGCGAGTCCAGCGGGCGGGAAGCGAAGGCTGGTAATCGGCCTGGCGTCCGATCTGGGTTGCCCACTTCCGGCACTGCGGAAGGTCTTGGAGAACCGGTAGCAATGAGGCTGGGGGCGGAGTGTGATCCTGTCGAAGGAAGTGTTCCACGGCGTCCAACCCAGTCCCCAGTGTCGCGCTCACCAATGCAACGGGCGTCCCCAGTTCCGTGGCGAGCTTGAGAATGTCCAGTGATCCGCCTCCCTTTTGGAAGACATCCGCCATGTTCAAGAGCACGAGCGTGGGCAAGCCCAAAGCGATCACCGGTGCCGCGAGCATGAGTTGACGGGTTAGATGGGTTGCATCGAGCACCAGCAAGACAGCATCGGGACGGGGAATCCCCTCCATTTGGCCGGTCAGCACGGCGACGGCGACTCGTTCATCCTCGGAATAGGGCGTCAGGCTATACACGCCGGGCAAATCGATGAGCCTGATTTCTTCCCCCCGGCCAGCGAGCAGACCCACGCGTTGCTCAACCGTGACGCCTGGGTAATTCCCGACCTTTTGACGAAGGTGGGTCAGACGATTGAAGAGCGTCGACTTCCCAGAGTTGGGTGGGCCGATGAGCGCCACCGTCCGGAGATCGCGCCGGACGCTTTTGGGCGAGCCTTTGGTCCAAGTTATCGCAGCTGTGGTCGTGGTGAACATCACGGCAGCTCACACGTTCGGGAACATTCAGTGCGGGAAACGAAGATGCGACCCGCAGTCTCCGAGCGCAATACGATTTGCGTGCCATCAATCGAATACACGCTGGGGTCGCCAAGGGGGGCACGCCGGGAGAAACGGACCTCCACCCCCGGAACAAAGCCAAGCCGCATCAAAAACTGCTGATCGGCCAAAGGCAGGGAGATATGGTCAATAGTCCCGGCCTCGCCCATTGCAAGATCAGTGAGTGGTAGCGGAGCCTCAGTCATTCCTGCCTCCACTCGTCTTCAGTTTCCATTCGGACGAGCGCAATCAATTCCGCGGGTGCGGATGACTTCTCGGTCGCCGTGCCACCGGCCAGCGAACGCAGGCGCAGAATTGCCAGAAGAGACAAACAACAAAACAGCGCAACCGGCATCACGTAGAGCCACTGCCCTTCTCTCCCGGGAGGATCGGCAAGTATCCTTACGCCGTAACGTGCAACATAGATCGCTTTGATTTCTTGTTCTGAACGGCCAGAGACGACAAGTTGCTCCACCTCGTCCAGCATCTGGAGAGCCTCAGCGGAACGATGAATTGCGATCGCCTCGCGCCAGCAGCACGGTGCGACCAGCGCGTGCGTGACCTTGTTGTACCGCTCGGTTTCAGAGGCAGTGAGAGTCCGTATTTCCGCGAAAGCGGTACTGACGAATGACAGTCCGAGGAAGAGCGCAAACAAAACCCGATACATGAATGGCCTCATTTCAGCGTGTGAAGGTACTTGACGAGATGGTCTACATCGTCCCGATGCAGACGCTGGTCGAAGGCGGGCATCGTGCCCAGGCCTTCGATGACGGTCTTGCGCACCTGGTCATCCGTCGCTGGGGCACCGCTGGGTAACGTTTTCGATTGAAACAGCCCCTCCAGCCTGGGGGGCTGCTTTCTGAGGTCCGGGTTCATTCCCTCATGGCAAAGGGCGCAGTGCAGATCAAAAAGGTCCTGGCCATTTAGTTCCGCACTGCTAAGGCGAGAGCTAGTCCGCGAACACCCCATCAACGTCACCAGGCAGACGACAAGCCCGGGAACGAAATAGGCACATCTGAAGCGGCGGATCATCGGACATCCTTTCGGCCGGCGGTTCCCACTTTCGCCGCCTCCTGACGCAAGGCCGCTTCCAACTCGGCGGCTGTCCACTCGTTGGCCCAATACCTCGCCACTGTCCCGTCCGGCGCGATGAGAGCGATGTTCATCGTGTGCGCGATCTGATTGTCCTCTTCGAAGTACTCCAGCCCGAATGCGTCGGCGAGCTTGCGGAGGTCGCCAGGCGTGGTCGATGCAAAATCCCAGTGCGAAAAACCCGATGGATCGTTGTTGAGATACGCCAATCCATACCTACGAAGAACGGGCGGAGTGTCGTACTTTGGATCAAAGCTGATGGTCAGCAGATGGGTTCTGCGGCAGTCGTCCGGTGTCTTTACCAGGTTGTCGTGAATGGCCGCGAACTGACTGCTCAACCGGGGACAGAAAGTGGGCATGGGACACCGTGTGTAGACAAACGTCACCAGCACGGATTTGCCCTTGAAATCATCCAAATGGAAAGTTGCTCCGTCTTGATTGACGAGCGGGAGGTTGGGCACATGCTCCCCTACCTGGAGCCGATGAGACGGAACAACAGCCCGGGCTGCTTTGCGACCGCTCCGGTCCGTGATACGGACGTCTTCCAGCCAGTAGTCATTACCATCCTTCGAGGTGACGACTTGTGCGGCGATTATGTCCCCGGGTTCCAACTCCTGCACCTTGCCCGCGTCTTTGACTTTGTATGGCATCGTCATGGCGGACATGAAATCCGGAATGTCATCGTGCTTCACCGTGATCTCATTCGCCGATACGTTTTTTTCGAGTACCTGACCACGCAGGTTGTATCGTTTGCTCTTGGTTCGGCACCCCGTGACCATCAAACTGCAGACGAGGATTGACACCATGGCCGCGACCTCGCGTTTCCCTAGCTTCAGCTTCATAAGCCTTAGGCTCCTCCTGTGGGCAAAAATGGCAGACGGAAATGGCTGATGGCCTGACCCGCTGCTTGAGCGATTGAGCGGACGAGGGCTCACCGGCCGGCCGGCTTGCATCCAGGTTCAGAATTGGCGAACGGACCTTGCCTAGGAAACGAGCGAGGGAGGGCCACGCTTCTGGTGGCTGCGGCTCAGGGAGATGCGCGACCGCGCTTCAGTTTGCGCATGGCTGGTGGGATGGCTGACTACAGCGGCATAGAAAGTGAATGCGGGGTGAGAATAGAGGTCCGGGCTGTGAGGGGCCGGTGCACTTTGAGGAAAATAAGGGCAACCCTGCTTCGGGGTTGCGAAGGCCGGGACACCCGGCGCAACTGGCACACGTGACATGCAATGGTGCTTGCCGTTGCGGCGACAGCAAGCCGGCAGCGACTCTGAACTCGCGAAAAAGGCAGCCATCAGCGGCGCGCTGAGGGTCACCACCAACAAGATCACCAACAAACCCCGCATCGCAGACATTCTAACTGACGGGAGGGTTTTCCAGTCTGCTGGGTGGCCAAGCCGGGTGTCTCTACGTCCCGGGCAACAAATCAAAGTCTTTACTCTAGGAATCCACGTCGGTCGTGGAAAAGGGGCGCGATTGTCTCGCGCCCCCACTTCTGCAATCTGACTTCTAACTTCTGCCTTAGTCCCTGACGCCGTCCATGAACGCGCGCAATTTTCTTGAGCGCGAGGGATGGCGCAGTTTTCTTAGCGCCTTGGCTTCGATCTGGCGGATGCGTTCGCGGGTTACTGCGAACGACTGGCCGACTTCTTCGAGCGTGTGCTCGCTTCCGTCTTCGAGTCCGAAGCGCATCTTGATTACTTTCTCTTCGCGCGGCGTGAGCGTGCGCAGCACCTGCGAGGTCTGGTCTTTCAGGTTGACGTTAATGACCGCCTCGGCCGGCGAGACGACCGCGCGGTCCTCGATGAAGTCGCCCAGGTGCGAGTCTTCCTCTTCGCCGATGGGCGTCTCGAGGGAGATCGGTTCCTGTGCGATCTTCAGGACCTTGCGGACCTTCGCGACCGGGATGTCCATGCGCTTGGCGATCTCTTCCGACGTCGGTTCGCGCCCCAGTTCCTGCACCAGCTGCCGCGACGTGCGGATCAGCTTGTTGATCGTTTCGATCATGTGCACCGGGATACGAATCGTACGCGCCTGGTCGGCAATGGCACGAGTAATCGCCTGGCGAATCCACCACGTGGCGTACGTCGAAAACTTGTAGCCACGGCGGTATTCGAACTTGTCCACGGCTTTCATCAGGCCGATGTTGCCTTCCTGAATCAGGTCGAGGAACTGCAAGCCGCGATTGGTGTACTTTTTCGCGATGGAGACGACCAGGCGGAGGTTGGCTTCGATCAGCTCACGCTTCGCCTGCTCGGCGTCCATGTCGCCCTGGATGATCTCGCGCTGCGTGCGCTTGAGTTCCAGGAACAGGACACCGGCTTCGGCTTCCAGCTTTTCCAGTTCGCCTCGCACCGCGCGCGACTGTTTGCGATACTCCTTGCGCTGTTCTTCACTGCGGGTCTGGTCGGCCTTCTTCTCCAGGTTCTGGATCTGGCGGTCGAGCGAGCGCATGCCATCCACCGTGCGGTTGACACGGTCGATGAGGCGCTTGCGTTCGTTGTGCGTGAAGCCCAGCTTGCGGATGGAGAGCGACACGCGCACCACGGCGCGCGCCAGCTGGATGCGGTAGCGGCGATGATCGCGCGGCCGCTTCTTCTGATTGACGTTGGCCAACTTCTCCTGGAGAGGCGCCACTTTCTTGTAGAGCTTCTCCATGTCGTGGATCTTGGCCAGGAATTCCTGCAGGCGCTTGTCGACGATCTCCTCGGTGATTTCCTCTTCGTCGAAGGTGACCAGTTCCTTGATGGAACGGACGCCTTTTTCGAGGTCCTCGCCCAGGGCGAGGAGTTCGCGGATCACAATCGGGGAGCGCGAGAGCGCTTTCAGGACGCGGTTTTGGCCGCTCTCAATGCGCTTGGCGATTTCAACTTCGCCTTCGCGCGTGAGCAGCGGAACGGTTCCCATCTCGCGCAGGTACATGCGGACGGGATCATTGGTTTTTTCCAGGGCACCGGGGGTGAGGTCGAGTTCGACGTCCTCGGAGCCTTCATCAACTTCTTCGAATTTTTTACCCAGGTCGGAGGAAGGCATCTTGGAGCTTTCGAGCACATCAATGCCTTGCGTGCCGATCGTGGTCAGCAGATCGTCCAGGTCTTCAGGAGAGTGCACATCGTGCGGGATGAGGTCGTTGACCTGATCATAGGTCAGATATCCCTTCTCTTTGCCTGTATCGATCAGCTTTTTTAGGTCGTCGTACTTGTCATCAAGAGCCAAGAAAGATTGTCCTCAAGGTCATCCGCAGTGAGCGGATGCCAAACTATTCAGCGGTGGGAAGATGTTACGGAGCTGTGCAAAAGGCACAAACTTTAGAAGTATAGCACGCGAAAAACGATTCTAGCCGCGCGCCGCGATTTGCCCACACAGCTCCAGCCGCCCGGATGTCACTATCCGCCAATGATTTAGATGGCGGGTGGGTGCTTTCGGGTTCAGCTTTGCCCGCCTAAATCGTAGCTGGATCGGCTCCTTCCGCCAGGCTTGGATCCATCAGCGCCCGCTTCAAACGCATTTTTTCCTGCAATAGGCTCTGCAATTCGTCCAATTGCCGGCCGGAACGCTGAAGTTCACGCTGGACTTCCTCGAGCCGCCGACGGTAGCGGATGCGCCGCAGCGCCCGCACCGCGCCTTCCAGAGTCTCAGGCGTGAGTTCCTCCTCCTCGTGCATCAGAATGGACGCCAGCAGGCGGCGGTCGCCTTCGGTCTGCGCCAGTTCCATCGGGTCTGGATTGCTGGGGCCGGCTTCGAGCAGCGCCTCGATCAAAGACTGGCAGGGCATTCCCTCGTGCAGCCGCTCCGATTGCAGCGCGTATTGCGCTTGCCGGGCAGGGTCGAACCCCTCGTCGGCGCCGTCGCGGGCAGACTGGCGGCTGGCTTCCGTGGACATTTGTGTGGCCGAGGCCAGCGCCCGGATCAGGATGCGCTCGGCACCTGTAATCTGCACTTCCGCGGGAGCCTTGAGCTGGGTGGTGGAGCGGTCGGCAGCGGCGTGCTTCAGCTCCTGCCGGAGAACCGTTGAATCAATTCCCAGCTTCTGGGAGATTTCGAGCGCCAGTTCGTCGCGGATAATCCTGCTGGGCACGCGCTGGATGTGAGGGAGCAGGTAGTTCACGGCCTTTACTTTGCCTTCCCCGCTGCGCACGGGAAACTGCGCGCGGGCGCGTTCGATCAGGTAGTCGAAATACTTCTGCGAGTGGCGGAGAGCTTCGCCATAGGCGTCCTTGCCTTTGCGGCGGATGTAGAGGTCGGGATCGAAGCCGGTTTCGAGGGTCAGCACCTTGACGTTGAATTCCTCCTCGACCAGAAGGCCTAACGTGCGCTCGGTAGCGCGGGCGCCGGCTGTGTCGGGATCGAAATTGACCACCACGTTCTTCGAAAATCGGCTGAGCAGCTTAGCCTGGAGTTCCGTGAACGCGGTGCCGGAGCTGGCGATCACATTGTGGAATCCGGCAGCGTACACCGAGATGCAATCCATCTGGCCCTCGACCAGGATGGCGTATTCGAGTTTGCGGATGGCTTCCTTGGCGTGGTCCAGATTGAACAGCACGCGCGACTTCGAGTAGATGCCCGTCTCGGGAGAATTCAGGTACTTGGGCCCGGATTTTTCGTCGGTCGCGAGCGTGCGCCCGGTAAAAGCGATGACTTTGCCCTGGTCGTTCGAGATCGGGAACATCACGCGGTTGCGGAACTTGGAGTACATGGCGGGAGCAGCTTTTGGCTCTTGGCTCTTAGCCCTTGGCTCTTGAGCGTCGGCTTCTATCAGAGGCTTGTCATCCTGGGCATGCTGTTCCTCGCGACTGACGGCTGAGGACTGACGGCTGTCATCCTGCTTCCACGAGAACAGTCCGCTCTCCCGCAGAAAGTCTTCGTCAAACTCCCGCCGCAGCGCGTCGCGCAGCAGAAAGCCGGAATCGGGGGCGTAGCCCATGCGAAAGCGGGCGACAGTGTCGGCGTCCAGCCCGCGGCTTTTCAAATATTCGCGAGCATTCGCGCCCTCGGGACGCCGCAGGCATTCCTGGAAAAACGCAGTTGCGCGCTCGTGAACATCCAGTAACGCCATGCGCACCTTGGCTTCGCGCGCTTCCTGCGGACTGGAGAACGCGACCTTGGGCATGGGCACGCCCAGCTTTTGCGCGATGAGCCGGACCGCCTCGGGAAAAGTGATGTTCTCGACCTTCTGCACGAAGCTGAAGACGTCGCCCGACGCGCCGCATCCAAAGCAGTGATAGAACTGCCGCGTGGCATGCACCGAGAACGAAGCCGTCTTCTCGTTATGAAACGGACAAAGCCCGGAGAAGTTCTGCGCCCCCGCCTTCCGCAGCTTGACGTAGTCGCCCACAATGCGGACGATGTCCGCCTGCTGCTTGAGTGTCTCCTTGAAGTTGTCGGAAGTCATGGCCGGCGCAGGGTGCTCCCATCTAATTGTGAGGCTGGAAGGGGCTGAACGGCTACAGCAGTCGGTTGGTTGCTGTGGAAAACCTGTGGAGGGGCCTGGTTAGCGGTTGAAACTGTAGGAAAACAAGGCTTTCCGAATTGTTACAAATTCAATGTGCGGCAAGTCACCGGATCGACGCCGGCCGGGTCAGGCCCGGCGACGGCGCATCCAGGTCAGCGGCACGTGGTGGGGTAGGGGTCCCTCGACTCGCCATCGCGTTCGCTCCGGCTCCCTCGGGATGACAGGGTATTGAGAGACTGGCAGAAGGCCGGGGTTAGCTCACTTCTTCGAGACTCTTGCTCGTCTTGTCATGCTGAGCGGAGCAGGACGATTCGCAAAGCGGATCGTACTGCGGAGTCGAAGCACCCCTACCCGCTCCCGAGTCCTTCATCCAGGGGTACCAGTCGCGCGCTAAGTCCAACCAGTGCGGATTGAGGGCTTCGATGAGCGTGGTCTTTTTCGATCTCCGCCATCCCTTCAGTTGTTTTTCGCGGGCGATGGCTTTGTGAACATCGTCAAACGATTCCCAGTAGAGCAAGCGCTCCACTGAGTGCTGATCAGTAAATCCTTCGATCCGATGAAACCTGTGCTGGAACACTCGCTGGTGAAGATTCCCCGTCATTCCGATGTACAGCGTTCCCGACAGGCTGCCCAGGATGTACACGCAATAGTTTCTTCGATCACGGTGCATGGGAGGGAATAGGGGTCCTTCGACTCCGGTGACCGTTCACTTCGTGAACGGTCACCTGCGCTCAGGATGACAGGGTACAAGCGTCATGGGTGATGCGCGGTGATTGTGGTCACGTCGAGAGTGTTCGGTTTCCCACCCCTGTCATGCTGAGCGAATCGTTCTGCGGAGTCGAAGCACCCCTCCCCGCTCCGCTACACCCGCAATTCCACCACCGTGGCCCCACCCCCACCCTCGTTCTGCGGGGCTTCGGCGACCGACTCTACGTGCGGGTGCTTCTGCAAGTACTGGCGGAGGGCTTTGCGCAAGATGCCCATGCCGCTGCCATGGACGATGCGTACTTTCGGCATCCCGGCCAGGAAGGCGCGGTCCACGAATTTTTCTACTTCGCGGGTGGCGTCGTCCACGTTGTGACCGATGACGTTGATTTCGGTGGACATGAGGTCGCTCCCCTCGCTCTGGAGCGAGACGGTGATGCCGCGGGCTCGCGCGGCTTGCACGGGCGAATCGGAGACGCGGGCCAGCACTTCGGCAATGTCCTCGCGGGCGACGCGCATCTTCATTGAGCCGATTTCGACTTCAAAGTGCTGGTCGTCAATTTTCTTCTTTACCACCGCGGCCCGGCCCATGGATTTGAGCTTTACCGTGTCGCCTTCGGCCACGTGTTTCACCAGCGCGGGCTGGGCATTCGGATCGTCGCGGTCGGCGCCGGTGGCGTGTGCGACTACCGTCGAATCGAACTGCTCGCGGAATTCGCGGCGCAATTTGGAGATGCGGCGCTCGGCGTCTTTGGAAAGCTTCTGGGTGGCGGCACGGTCCTGCACGGCGCTGACGGCCTCGCGCGCGTGATACTCGAAGTCGCGGAAAAGAGTTTCCAGCTTCTTTTCCATCTCGCGGGTCTTGGCCTGCTGCTCTTTGCGGCCTTCGGTGGCGAGTTGCGTCTTCTCGCGTTCAATTTCCTGCTCGCGGGCTTGCATCCGGATGCGTTCTTTTTCAAGGTCGCGCAGGTCAGAGTGCAACCGGTCGAGGAAGCGGGCGACGTCCTGCGTCTGCGAGCCGAGGTGGCTGCGGGCGGAGTCGATGATCGCAGGATTCAATCCCAGACGCTGCGCGATGTTGATTCCGGCAGAGGCTCCGGGCACGCCGATCTTCAATTCATAGGTCGGCTGCAGCGTCGCTTCATCGAAGCCGACGGACGCATTGATCACTCCGGCCGTGTTCGCGCCATAAACCTTGAGCGAGGTGTGATGCGTCGAGATCACGGTCATGCAGCCGATCTTGCGGAAGTGCTCGGAGATGGCGACGGCCAGCGCGGCGCCTTCTTCGGGGTCGGTGGCAGAGCCGAGTTCGTCGAGCAGCACGAGAGATTGCGGCGTGGCGGTGCGGGAGATGAGGTCGATGTTGGTGACGTGCGCGGAGAATGTCGAAAGATTCTGCTCGATGGATTGATAGTCGCCGATGTCGGCGAGGATGGCGTCGAAGACCGGCATCTCGGCGCGGTCGGCGGGGACGGGGATGCCGGATTGAGCCATCACCGCGAGCAGGCCGAGGGTTTTCAGCGTGACCGTCTTGCCACCGGTGTTGGGGCCGGTGATGACCAGCAGGCAGCGGTCGCCTTCAAGTTCGATGGTGACGGGGACGATGGCGGCATTCTTGAGTTTCAGGTTGCGTTCGAGCAGGGGGTGGCGTGCGTTGTGGAGGAGAAGGCGAGATTGCTCTCGCTCTGGACGGGTCAGAGACCCGTCCCCACACAGGGTTACGGCCACGCAGTTGTAATCTTCGGCGAAGCGGGCTTTGGCGAACTGGAGTTCCAACTCGGCGAGGATATCGGCGGCGGCCAGGATCGCGTCGGCGTTTTCTCCGATGCGGCGCGTCATTTCCAGCAGGATGCGATGAATTTCACCTTGCTCTTTGTCCAGCAGGCGCACCAGATCGTTATTTTGCTCGATGGTTTCCAGCGGCTCGACGAAGACGGTTTGTCCGCTGGAACTGGCGCCGTGGACTACGCCCTGCACGCGGCGTTTTTGCTCGACTTTTACGGGGATGACGAAGCGCTCGCCGCGGATGGTGATCAGCTCGTCCTGCACGGTGCCGCCTTCGGCCAGCTTCCGAAGATAGCCGCGCAACGATTCCTGGATCTGGCGTTTCTGCTTTTCGATTTCGCGGCGGATGCGGGTCAACTCCGGCGAAGCGCGGTCGTCGAGCGTACCGTCGGGCAATATCTTGTTGCGGAAGGAGCGCAGGAATTCGGTGAAATCCTCGATGGCAGCGGAGAGTGCAGCGACGGCGGTCCACTCGGAGCGCATGGCGGCGGGTGGCTGGCGGACGATCTCGCGCCACTCGGAGGCGCGGTCGGCGACCAGAACCACGTCGCGGATCTCGGTGGTCTCGAGCGCCGCGCCGGAGATGCGGGATTTGTCGACCAGCTTCGCGACGTCCGGCAGGCCGGTGAACTCGAAGCGTCCGCCGACGCGGCGAAACTCGCGAATCTCGGCGACGAGCTGCTGCTGCGTTTCGATCCAATGGCGATCCAGCGAATGCTGGAGTTCCGCGATGCGGAGCTGGCCGAGCGGCGAAGAGGCGTATCCCCGGAGCAGTTCGCGTAGAGTTTCGAATTCGAGCAGGCGCGCGCTGCTGTGGGTGACGGGATTGGGCACAAACGGCATCCGCTTTGATGGTACAACGGGCGCGGCTTTGCGCCTCGCGACAAAAGCTCGAAATAATTTGACTGGCACGCAACCCGCGCAGAAATCGGGGATCGATCCGGAAGGCGGGAATCTCTAAACAGGGATGCTCTCAATAAGCAAGCTGATGATTGACCCCCGGGTTCGGGTGCGGCGCTCGGGTTGGCCGGATCCGGAGGGCAAGTGCGTCGTGTACTGGATGCAGCGATCGCATCGCGGCGTGGACAATCCCGCGCTCGATGTGGCGGTGGAAGCGGCGAATGATCTGGGCAAGCCGGTGGTCGTTTATTTAGCACCGGTGCCGTATTACCCGCACGCCAACCTGCGGCACTACCAGTTCCTGGTGGAAGGCATTCCGGATATTGCCGAGGCGGTTGCCAGGCGCAACGCCGGGTTTGTGCTGCGGCGGTATCCGGATCACAGCCTGCTGAGATTCTGCGAGGAGGTGCGTCCGGCGCTGGTGGTGGGGGATGAAAACCCGATGCGCGAGCCGGAACACTGGCGTGAGATCGCAGCGAAGAAGCTTCGAGTGCCTTTCTGGACGGTGGATGCGGATGTGATCGTGCCGACGCAGCTGATCGAGAAGGAGCAATATGCGGCGTTCATCATCCGGAAGAAGCTGGAAGCTCAGCTGGACCGGTTCCTGATGAAGCCGAAAAATACACGCGCCAAGGTTGCGTGGAAGGCCCCGGCGAAGTTGCGGTCTCTTCCGCCGGACTTCGATCTTACAACGGGCTGGGATCTGGATCGCTCGGTGTCGCCGGTGAACACGTTCAAGGGCGGCACGAAAGAAGCGCTGCGGCTGTTGCGTGAATTTGTGGAAAAGAAGCTTCCCCGGTATGGCGAGCGTCGTAATCATCCGGAACTGGATGGCACCAGCCGCCTGTCGCCGTACCTGCATTTCGGGCACATCAGTCCGGTGACCATGGCGCTGGCGGTGCACGCGGCGGACGCGCCAGCGGAAGACAAGCGGGCGTATATCAACCAGTTGCTGGTGTGGCGCGAGCTGGCGATCAATTTCGTGACTTACAACCCGGACTACGACAATTTTGAGAGCGGGGAAAACTGGGCGCACCGCACGCTGGCCGAGCATGCGCGCGATCCACGGCCGGTTTTGTACAGCGATCGGCAACTGGAAAACGCCGAGACGCACGATCCGCTGTGGAATGCCGCGCAACTGCAGATGACGCAGAGTGGCTGGATGCACAACTACATGCGGATGTACTGGGCGAAGAAAATTCTGGAGTGGAGCCGCACGCCGGCGGATGCTTATCGCCGGGCGGTCATCATGAACGACAAGTATCTTCTGGATGGCCGCGACCCCAACGGCTACGCGGGAATTGCCTGGTCGATCGTGGGTAAGTTCGATCGCCCGTGGTTCAATCGGCCAATTTTTGGCATGGTCCGCTACATGTCCGGGCAAAGCACGGGAAAGAAATTCGACAGCGAGAAATACATCGAACAGCAGACTCAGCCGGCGACGTTCTGATTCCGAAAACGTCGCAAAGTCACCGTTGACAGCCTATTTGGGGGCGGTTACTCTCGATTGCGCCTGACCTGACCCGCAGAACGGCTCACCCCAGCCAAGCAGAATCTGCCCAGGAGCAAGTTCCAGACCCTATCACTCCGAGGTTTCTTGCAATGATCTTTGCCAAGCACCAAGCACAAGTCCGCGGCTGGTTTCTGCCCCTTGCTCTTCTGCTCGTTGTGGGGATCGCGGGTTCCGCGCCCGCCCAGGTGAGTCTCACCCAACTCAGTGAGGACACCTTCACGAACCAGTCAAGCCAGCATGCCACGGAAGTGGAGCCCGGTGCGTTCACCCACGGTTCGACCATCGTGACCGCCTTTCAGGTGGCTCGAATTTTCGGCGGTGGCGGCGCGGATATCGGCTTCGCGACTTCCACCGACGGTGGCGTGCATTGGACCAACGGCTATCTTCCGGGGATCACGGTTTTTCAGGGGAACGGGACTTACCAGGCGGCGAGCGATGCGGCCGTGGCCTATGACGCGCTGCATGGGGTGTGGCTCATTTCGACGCTGCCGATCGGGAACAACACCGCCGTGGCTGTGAGCCGCTCGACGGATGGCATCAATTGGAGTAATCCAAATTTTGTGACCAAGAAAGGCAATCCCGACAAGAACTGGATCGTTTGCGACAACACGGCCACCAGCAAGTTCTATGGCCATTGCTACTCCGAGTGGGACAGCACCAACGCCGGCGACTTGATCCAGATGAGCACCTCGACGGATGGAGGGGTTACGTGGAGTCCGGCGGTGGCGACGCAGGGGCAGGACTTTGGCATCGGCGGTCTGCCGCTGGTGAAGCCAAACGGGAGGGTCATCGTACCGTTTCTGGGGTTCACGGGATCGGTCATGGCGTTTGTTTCGACCAATGGCGGGATGACGTGGACGAAGGGGGTGAGCGTCGGCGACTTCATCAATCACGGCGAAGCCGGCGACATCCGCAGCGCCGGCCTGCCCTCCGCTGCTACTGACAAGGTCGGCAGAGTCTGGGTGGCGTGGCCCGATTGCCGTTTCCGCACGAACTGCGCATCGAATGACATTGTTTACAGCCAGTCGGGAAACGGAATCAAGTGGACGGCGGTGAAGCGCGTGCCGATCGACCCAGTCTCGAGCACGGTGGATCATTTCATTACTGGAATGGCGATTGACCAGAACACGTCGGGAGCGACGACCCACGTAGGCCTGGCGTACTACTTCTATCCCGTATCGAATTGCGGAGACTGCCAGCTCTCGGTCGGATTCATTCAGTCTTCCACCAACGGCAGGACTTGGAGCACGGCACAAACTCTGGGTGGACCGATGAGCCTCTCCTGGCTGCCGGATACGTTCTCCGGACGAATGGTGGCCGACTACCTTGCGGTAGGATTCGGCGGCGGGAAGGTGTTTCCGATCTTTGCGCTGGCGTCGGCCCCCACGGGGTCGCTCTTTCAGCAGGCGATTTACACGACGGCAGCGGGTCTGGACGCGGTTGCGCCGGAGTTCGAGCAGCTTAGCTCTGTCGGCGAGCAGCCGGTGCCGAATGCGCACTCCGACCACGGGCCGATGGAGTTCCTGGACCAGGATCATCAAAAGCCAATTTCAGGATTGAGGCCACCGGACAGCGAGTAGAGTTCGACTTGGATTGCAGGCCGTTGGCGGAAGCTGGCGGCCTTTTTTCTGGCTAGAAAGTCTTTGCCGAATCCAGAAGGATCGTCACCGGGCCTTCGTTCACCAATTCCACCTGCATCATTTCCTGGAAGCGCCCGGTTTCGCAGCGGAGACCAGCGGCGCGAATCTTCTCGACGAAATACTCATACAACTCGCGCGCTTGCTGCGGTGGGGCGGCTGCATCGAACGACGGGCGCTTGCCGCGACGGACGTCGCCATAGAGGGTGAATTGCGACACGACCAGCAGTGCGCCGCCCGCGTCGGCCACGGACAGGTTCATCTTTCCGTCTGCATCTTCGAAGACGCGCAGGCCGATGGTCTTCTCCGCGAGATAGTCGGCGTCGGTGCGCGTGTCTTCTTTGGCAACCCCGAGCAGCACGAGCAGGCCGGGGCCGATTTCACCGGTGATTTCGCCATTGACCGTGACCTTGGCGTGGCTTACGCGCTGGACGACGGCGCGCATTACCGACTGGCCTGGCTGAGCAGCGATTCGTGGCCGGCGAGGGCTTGCCAGCGGCCATCGCGATAGGTGAAGACATCGGTGAAGCGGACGCGGGCGATGACATTGCCGGACGCATCCACCAGCGTGGCGAGTCCGCGGGTGAATCCGAAGTTGCCTTCGACGTGGGCGCGCATCTCGGAGAGGTGGTTTACCCCGGGCTTGCGATTGGGGATCTTCTCCAGGTTCTCCGCTCGGGTGTGAAGGGAGCCATCCACGTCAGCTTCTTCGAATTTGTCCGCCAGCATGCACGCGACGGTGTCGGCGTCTTTGCGGCTGAGCGCGTCGGCCCAGGAGTTCTCAAGGGCGATCAAAGCCGCTTCCGTCCTGGGCTGATTCTTGGGGCAATCGGCGGCCAGGGCGGGCAGGGAGAGGAGAATAACAAACAGCGTGATCAGGATTTTCACGTTCAAATCGTCACACGAGTCGCGGCGGCGGGCAAGAGGGCGGTAGAAAACAAAACAAGTCCAACCACAGGGGGCACAGAGAACACAAGGGACTGCTTTCACTCTGCGGAATATCGAATTGACCCTTGCACCTGCGGACTCCTACAATCCCTGTTCTGTTCATGCGGCACTGTTTCCTCAGGAGTCTCTCTGTGCGATGCCATTCGAAGATTGCAACTACCGTGTGCGCCTTGGCTTGCCTGGCCACGGCCGCTGTTGGGCAGGTTTCCAGTGCGCCCACCCGCGGCGATGTGGTCATCAAGAACGCCATCGTGATGACCGCCACCCACGGCAACATCAAGAACGGTTCGATCTACATCAAGGACGGCAAGATTGCGGCGGTAGGCGAGAACGTGAACGCGCCCGCCGGAGCGGCCGTCATTGATGCCGGCGGCAAGTACGTCACGCCGGGGATCGTGGATTCGCACTCGCACATCGCACTCGATGACGATGTTAACGAGGCCACCAGCCCGATTACGCCGCAGATGATGATGAAAGACGCTTTCGACTATCAGGACAAGGCGATTTACCGGGCGCTGGCTGGCGGCGTGACCACATCGCTCCTGCTGCACGGGTCGGCCAACATGATTGGCGGGCAGGCCATCGTCATCAAGCATAAGTACGGACTCTCGCGCGACGAGATGCTGTTCCCAAATGCTCCCCGGTCAATCAAGTTTGCCAGCGGCGAGAATCCGAAGCGGGTGTACGGCGGGCGCGACCAGCTTCCCTCGACTCGCATGGGAAATTTCGCGGTGCAGCGCGAAGCCCTCGTCCAGGCCCAGGACTACATGCGCGAGTGGGACGCCTACAACGAGAAAGTAAAGCGCGGCGACAAGGATGCTTCCGCGCCGAAGCACGATCTGAAGCTTGAAGCGTTGGCGGACGTGCTGCGCGGGAAATTGATGGTGCAGATCCATTGCTATCGCGCCGACGAGTTTCTCACTGAAATCGCGATGGCCAAAGAGTTCGGCTACAAAATCCGCGCCTTTCATCACGCGCTTGAGGCCTACAAAGTTCCGGAGGAGCTCGCCGCCGAGAACATTGGCATCGCGACGTTTGCCGATTGGTGGGGCTACAAGCAGGAGGCCTGGGACGCGATCCCGTGGAATGCGGTGCTGGCCATGCGCAAGGGCGTGCGGGTCGCGATCAAGAGCGATTCTGAAGACTACACTCGCCGCCTGAATCAGGAAGCGGCGAAGACCATCCGCTACGGCGGGGCGACCGAAGAGGAAGCGTTGAAGATGATTACGCTGAATGCGGCGTGGATCGTGGGGGTGGACGACCGCGTCGGTTCGATCGACGTGGGCAAGGATGCCGATCTCGTCATATGGAACGGGTATCCACTGTCCACCTACGGAGTTCCCGAGAAAGTTCTGATTGACGGTGAAGTTTACTTCGATCGTTCATTGCCGGGACTTGGGATGACGCACTATCAGGAGGGACAGTGAAGAGCCAGTTCTCAGTTCTCGGTTCTCAGTTCTCAGGAAGAGTGTCAGGTGTCAGGTCTCAGGTGTCAGGGAAAGGCAGATTCCTCGCTTCGCTCGGAATGACAATTGTTTTGGGTGTGTGCACACTCGCCGCCGCGCAGGATAAGCCGGTCGTCCTCAAGGGCGGAAAGCTGCTTACCGTCACTCACGGCGTGATTGAAAACGGAGTGGTGGTCATGCAGGGCGGGAAGATTACTGCGGTCGGCGCTGCTGGCTCGGTCAGCGTTCCGGGAGACTCGCAGGTCGTGGATGTCACCGGCATGACGGTTTACCCGGGCCTGATTGACTCGGAGACGAATCTTGGGCTGACGGAAATCTCGGCCGAGGCGATGACCAATGACCTGGTCGAGATGAGCGACGAGATCATGCCGCACATGCACACGTCGGAGGCGTTCCATGCGGAGTCAACGCTGATCCCGGTGGCGCGCATGAATGGAATCACCAACGCCATCGTGGCCCCGGCCAGCGGCGACACTCTGCCGGGGCAGGATTCGTTTATCCAACTGGCAGGGGCTTCGGCCACGGAAATGTTGCTGATCCGCGACAATGCAATGCCACTGAATTTCACCGGCGACGAGCGCCGCAACAAGGGCGGGTTCGACAAGCGGAAGTTCCCCTCCACCCGGATGGGACTGGCTTCACAACTGCGGCAGTCGTTTCTGGACGCGCAGGATTACAAATCGAAGTGGACCGACTTCGACCGCAAGAAGGCGGATGCCACTCGCGACAAGAAGCCCGAGCCGCTGGCGCCCAAGCGCGATCTGAAACTGGAAGCCTTGCTGCCCTACCTCGAAGGCAAGAAGACGATTGTGCTCGCGGCCAACAGTCCCAGCGATCTGGAAACCGCGGTCAACCTGGCCAACGAGTTCAAGCTGAAGTTCGTGCTCAACCACGTGAGCCACTCGCAGCCTGTGCTGGACTACGTCGCGAGCCTGAAAGTGCCGGTGATTGTCGGTCCGATTTACGAGGCTCCGAAGGATGATGAGCGTTACGACACGGTGTACAGCCTGCCCGCGCAACTCTATAAGCGAGGCGTCAAAATTGTTCTTGCGTCCTACTCCGCGCACAGCGTCCGCAATTTGCCGGACCAGGCGGGGTATGCCACGGCGTTCGGATTGCCGTATGACGAAGCGCTCAAGGCAATCACCATCAATCCTGCGGAAGTCTGGGGGGTGGCTGATAGACTCGGCTCGCTCGATGCGGGGAAGACGGCCAATGTAGTGGTGGCCAACGGCGATCCGCTGGACGTGAAGACGGACGTCAAGCGAGTTTTTATCCAGGGGCGGGAAGTGCCCATGACCAGCCGGCAAGTGTGGCTGCGGGATCAGTACTCGAAGTAAGAAGCATCTTCGCGCAACTCTGGCTGTTCTGGCTTGCGCCGATCGTTGGAGGCGCGATCGCGGGTGGGCGGTACCACGCGATCTTCGAGGATTAAGGCGGAAGATCAGGGCAGAAGATCAGAGGAGCCTACCGACGGTTCGGTCTGCTTGCGGTTTGACCGTTTTCCGCTCGGCATTTAGCATTCACGCGAGACGACCGCAGGCGCCGGTCATATTTGCGTTCGCCTCCTTTGCATACTTTCGCCATCCCTTTTAGACTACTAGTTCCGCTTTCAGGAGAATTTCACAAGGCTGCGATCAGCGGAGACGGGAAGCAGGTCGTAGCGGAGCAACTGGGGAGAGTCGAGAG
>Ga0302323_100000767_pt1 | contig 25983 bp, 19 predicted proteins | sample Fen_T0_3_FD_201950 | JGI IMG/M metagenome (GOLD analysis project Ga0302323, IMG submission 201950) | Peat permafrost microbial communities from Stordalen Mire near Abisko, Sweden - Fen_T0_3 | ecosystem: Environmental > Terrestrial > Soil > Wetlands > Permafrost | place: Sweden: Abisko...
TGCTGACCACGACCACTTCGCCCGAGCGCTCGCCGCCCTTGCTATTCTCGGTCAGGCGCAGCGCGGTTTCCACCGCGTACTCGTCGAACGGATTCACCTGCCAGGTGGTGTCGCCGAGCTCGACGGCGCCGCCAGCGATCTTCAACTTCAGCTCAGGATTGGGAACACGCTTACAAGGTACAAGGATCTTCACGCAAACCTCCAGTTGGTTCTCTTTCGGACGGGGAACTACGGCGCGGTCGTCTGCAGCGCCTCTTCCAGGTGGGCGAGGATTTGGTCGTTGGTGTCGACCAGCCACACGGTGGACGGGTGCGGCTGCTTGTGCGCGCGCAACTCGTTGACCATGGCGCGCGCGGCATCCGACGGATCGGCGCCGCCTAAACCTGTGCCCAAACCCGGAATGGCGATGACGTCGAAGCCGCGCTGGCTGGCGGCGAGCAAGGCGGCGCGCGTGGCGCGGCGAACGCTCTCGACGGAGACCTTGAGGCCGGGCTCTTCCATGGTGGGGGCGTGAATGATGGCCTTCGCCCACAGGTTGCCCGCGTTGGTCACCACGGCGGCACCCACGGCGATGGGCGCTAGAGACATGGCCTCGCGCTGGATGGTGGGGCCGCCCTTGCGCGACAGGGCCGCGGCCACACCGCCGCCCATGATGCCGAGCGAATTCGCGGGGGCAACCACGGCATCGACAGCCATGTCTGTAATGTCGGACTTCGCGAGGTGGATTTGCATATAACGAGGGGCCGTTCCGCTGAACGAAGGGGCCACCGTAGCACCAAGCTCGTGCGACCTTCAAGAGGATGGGATGGTCTTAGTGCGTCGCGGCCGCAACTAGCTCCGGAGTCGCAGCGCGACTATCCCCGAAAGCGCAGTGCGCCTGGCAGGATTTCGAAGCGGGCAGGCAGGCGCCCCGGGGTTTCCCCGTCGATTTCCAAGGGTATCTCGCCCTTGGGGTCGGCCGGGGCCAGCTGCAAGTGCCGGCAGCGCACCGAGCGCACCTCTTTCATGGACAGGTGGTTGCCCGAATAGATGCGATGGATCTTGGCCAGCACCTCCAGGCGGCCAAGGTCGCCGACGGTGACCAGATCGAAGTAGCCGTCGTCGAGGACGGCCTCGGGACAGATCTTCATGCCCCCGCCGAAGAAACGGCCGTTGCCCACAGCCGCGAGCAGCAAGGTCATGCGGCGCGCCTCCCCGCCGTCGACCGAGACGCTGACCTCGGCATTGTCGTAGGTCAGCAGCGAGCTCACCACGGCGGACAAGAACGAAACCCGTCCGCCAAGCCGCTTGGAACCCTGATTGGCCCGCCGGGCGACCACGCTGGAAAACCCCACCGAGGTCACGTTCAGGAAGTGGCGGGAAGATTCGTTGCCGTCATGGGTCACGAAGGTGATCCGGCCCACGTCCACCTTGCGTGCCTTGCTCTTACGGACGTGCTCCGCCGCGCTGAGGAGCTCGTTCTCGATGCCGAGGCTGCGGCGAAAATCACCGCCGGTTCCACGTGGAATGACACCCATTTCCGTCTCGCCCCCGGCCGCGACCAGGCCGTCGGCTACCTCGGAAATCGTGCCGTCACCGCCCAAGGCCACGACCAGCTTGCGGCCGCGCTTGGCTTCCTCATGGGCGAGGGTGCGCGCGTGCCCTGGCGCCTCGGTAAAGCGCGTGTCGAAGACGCCCATGCCATCGGAGATGGTGCTGACCACAGAGGCCCAGCGTTTCTCGCTGAGCCCGCCGCCCGAGCGCGGGTTGACGATGACGACGGGTTTTTCCACGGCACGGGAAAATAGCACATGAAGAAATCGGGTGGGTCGGACTGGCGCGCGCATCGAACGTTGGGGGGGCATGCCAACCCGATCACACCCAACCCGAGATATTGGCTTCTGCTCTATCCAGGGCGCGCGTATCATCCCGGCGCTTATGGAACGCGGTCCAGCATTTCCTTGGTACGGGCAGCTGTGGTTGTTCGGCGCGATCTTTTTCCTGTATCTGTTTTCCACCAGCGGCGCGCGGCCATGGGGTGATGCCACGCCGGTGTGGGAAGTGGCGGACAACATCGCTCACGCGCACAGCTTCCACGCCACGACCCGCTGGCCGATGAATCTGCCCAGCGGCAAGGATGGCCACCTCTATGGCGTCGCGCCTCTGCTGCAGAGCCTGGTCCACGTCCCGGGCGCGGCCCTGCAACGCCTGGTCGCCAGGAATTATCCGGCCTATGCCCAAATCTGCTGGCGACTGACCTGCCATCTGGCGTCGACCATCTTGGGCACGCTGGCGTGTCTGCTTTTCTTCGGACTGTGCCGGCGCCTTGACATGCAATTCCTACCCGCCGCCTTGACGACCCTGGCCTTGGCGTTCGGCACAGCCCTCTGGGTCTATTCGCGCTACCCCTATTCCGAGACGCTTCAGTTGTGTTGTTTCACGGGCTTCTTCTCCAAGCTTCTCGATGTGCGCAGTCGGCCAACCTGGCGGGAGGCGGCCTGGCTTGGGCTGTGGGCCGGTTTGCTGGTCAACGCCAAGCCGGTGTTTCTGGTTTCTGGGCTTGGTGCGGGGGTGTTCCTGATGTGGGAATTGCGGCGGAACTGGCGCGCTCTGGTGCTGGTGGCACTGGCGTCGATCGCGGCCTCCGCTCCGCTGGCGGCCATGTACCTCTACTACAACTATGCGCGCTGGGGCAGCATCACCTCGACCGGCTACGGCGTGGCCATCACCATCACCACCTCGGGCATCGCCGCACTGCCTGGGGTTCACGAGCACGCGTTGGTGGGCCTGTGGGGAATGTTCCTGTCGCCGGGCAAATCGATTTTCCTCTACAGCCCGCCGCTGCTGGTGGCGCTGCTCGGGTTCCTCCGCTTCACCAAGAACCATCGACACGTCGTTCTTGCCATGGCGCTGACCATCCTCCCGGGGCTTTATGTCCACGCCCAGATGATCTCGTGGGCTGGCGACTATGCCTGGGGGCCACGGTACATGATCTTCGCCCTGGGTGTCCTTCTCCTCCCCGCCGGCTTTGTCGTCCAGGCGTGCCTGAATCAGGCGCACAAGTTGCGACGCACCCTGGGCGTTGCTGCGCTTTCGGGCGTCCTGCTCGGCGGTGTTTTCGTGACCTATCTTGGCAATGCCATCTATTGGGATCACTTCATTCGCATTCAAAACGAAGCGACTCGTTTTTGGCTCGGCATTCCCAACAATGGCGGCGATGGCAGCAGCACCCAGGCCATTCCTTGCCCGGTTTGTTTCGAGACCATCTCGCAATTGCAATGGCTGCCCCCATTCCAGCACATCGTGGGCAACTATTGGTTGCTCACGCATCTTCCCTATGACCACGACTGGGTTCGCGCGGAGAAAGACGCCCCTTGGCGCAGGTACACCAACCTGCAGGTCAATATCAAGGAATCCTATGCGCGCGCTTCGGTGGATTGGTGGTTTCTGGGATTCCGCAAGGCCTTCCCTGTTCTGTCGTGGTCCCTGGCCATCGTCCTGCCCACCGCAAGCGCGGTCATGCTTGTGCTCTTCCTGTTGGAAGTCTTCCGCGCTACTCGCCGTGCCCGGCAATGGCTTGCCGAAAAGGCTGACGTTCGTCCCCGGGAGGTGACCTAGTCTTCATGCGCCTTCCCGGTATTCGCCCCATCTTCTCCGTTGTGGGCGCGACGCTGGCCTTGCTGGTTCTCGCGCTGTACGCCCACCACGTGGTAACCAAATTCGCCGCGTTCACGGTCGACGACGCGGCCATCTCCTACGCCTATGCCAACAACTTGGCCCATTGGGAGGGATTTCGGCTGACCGCGAATGCCAGCCCCGTGGAGGGATTCTCCAATCCACTTGAAGTCCTCTTGCTGGTCCCCTTCGCTTGGCTTGGGGCCAATTTGGATACGGCCTGCAAGTTCCTCAATCTGGCGGCTGTGATTGGGGCGGTTCTTGTGACCGCCTTCATGGCGTGGAAGCGCATGGATCCTTGGTCGCGCCTGTGGGTTGCCGTGCCCTGCGCGTTTGGATTTCTTTGGCCCACCTTCAACCACTGGATCGTGGCGGGCCTGGAGGGCGGCCTACTGTGCGGCCTGCAAATCCTGTCGATTGCACTGCTGGCGGCTTCGCCCCTGTACCGACGACGGGATGCGGCGCTTGGCACCGTGGCCTTGCTATTGGTTTTGGTCAGGCCGGAAGGCGCGATCTATGGCGGCATCGCCGTTGCTTTTCGTGTGCTGCAGCCTGGCCGGCGCTTTCGGCCCGCCGCCATCTTCTGTGTTGGCCTCGCGTGCATTCTGCTCGTGCGATACGCCCTGTTCCGACAGTGGGTAGCCAACACCTACTACGCCAAGATCACCATCGACGCGCACCTGGAAACGGGACTGGGTTACGTACGCGAATTCTGGAAGGCCAACGGCATGGCCTACTTCCTCTGCCTGCTCCCGCTGTTTGCCTTGGTGGCAAGACGGACTTGTGTGGCTGCACTCGCGGCGCTTGTGCAACTGGCATTCGCCAATGGCTTCGCCATCTTGAGTGGCGGCGATTGGATGCGCCACTTTCGCTTCATGCAGCCCTTGCAAGGTCCCTTTTGGGCGTTGTGCCTGCTTGGCTTGATGGCGCTGTTTTCCACCCGCAGGCGCAAGCACCCCCGGCTTGCCTTGATCGTGCGTCCCCTTCTGCTGATCGCCGCGATCTATCCCCTTTCCCTGCCGGGCCAGGCCGACCGGGAGCGCCGGGTGAAGTCGGCGTCCCAAGAACACGACCTCGAGATGTCCAAGATCGCCATCGTCGGGGGCCTCTACCACCGCCTCGGCGATCGTCTCGATCTGGGGCGACCCTTGCTCATCGCCGATGTGGATGTGGGCGGCATGTCCTATCCACCGGGCATCGACGTACTCGACATGGGCGGCCTGACCGACAATGTGTTTGGCTATTCCTGGACCCGGCGGCCGACCGAGATGGTCGACTATTTCTACCTTGAGCGGCGTCCGGACACGCTTCACACCCACGGAGGTTGGGTGGGCGCGCGTCCCATCCACGCCTACTCTCCGTTCCAGTACGACTACCGGGTCATGGGACCAGCCTTCCTGAGCCAACTGGCGGTGTGCTGGTTGACCGCCATTCGCTCCGATCTGGTCGATCCGCCCGCGGCGCCGGTGGTGACCGCGCAGGCAACCTTTGGACCGATTCAAATACTCGGCTTCTCCGCCGTTCAATCGGCCCCGGGCATGAAGGTGCTCTTTGTCCATGCCCTGCAGATCGGCCCTGGTTCGCCGCCGGTGGTGCATATCATCGATGGCACCGGGCATGCGTGGCCGATAGGTTGGCATGCGGGCAATGATGTCGACCATGGCCCGGTGGGTGCGCTGTTGGTGGGCAAGCTGGAAATGCCTGCGACGGTGCTGCCCCTTCAGGTGAATACCAAGGATGTTCGGCTGACGGACTGGCCAAGTGCCGACTATCAGCCAGTGGATGCGGCGTACTTGACCCGGCTGCCGCTCTTTCGTTTGGCGGGGTTGCCGACTCCGCCCTGCGATGTGGACGCCTACCTGGATGCGCGCGCGAATGCCAGCGCCCGTGCCCGCGGGGTGGCGCTGCTGGCCCAGCTTTGCGGCGGAGGCCTGTCCCGTCGCGATCGTGAGCGCATCGACAAGTCGATTGGGGCCGAGGCGTCTAAGCAGGTGCTCTCAGACGATCGTTACGACGCGTATCGCGTGGCCCACGCCCTGGGAGTGCCCACCTCGACGTCCAGAAGAATGCACATCGCGCACGAGAGGGCCCGGCATACCTACTTCGACGAAGTTGCCTTCGCCTGGGCCTTGGCCGAGCTCGGCCCCAGCCAACCCTCGCCCGAACAAGCGCGCGCTGGCTTGGGCGCGCTGCTTGTAGCTCGGCAGTACGATCGGCTGTTTCTGATCGCACTCGGCCGGGGGCTGGCCCGAAGACCGGAAGTGCAAGATATGATGTGCGAAACGGTCGCCGCCCTGGGACTGCGCCGCGATCTCGTGCCGTACTTGTCATGCGCGGACAACTTGAACTACCCACCACGCGCGCTCCGGCAGGGTTTTGAAAGCGCATCAGATCCCTCGCTCCACTTCGATAAGATCAGCCGCACGTGGCTGGTATCCCGGCCTCCGGCACCCTCGATTGGCGGGCAGGGCCAGTCATTCTTGTACATTCCAGCGTGCACCAAGGCACCATGCGGAGAAGTCACCTGGGGCCCCATGCCCTGGCCCGGCCAGCGTTTTGGTTTGCTGCTCTCGGGACCTAGCAAGGGAACCTCGGTGATCGTGGAGGCGCGCGAGAAAGATCGGTGGGTCGAGATCGGACGGGCTGCGCCGCCGGCCAACCCCATCGTGCTCACGCCGCAGATCATTCGCTTGCCCATGCGTGGCTATCAGGAAGTGCGCGTTCGCATCGCGAATGGCTCGCAGAACGAAGCCATGGCGGTGGACGCCCTGACGTTTCTCGACCTGGGCGACTGAAGCGTGGCCTCGCCTTCGCACTTTTGTGCACTTTTGTTTGGTTGAACCGAAGGGGCACTGTGGCTATGGTCCGGCGCCAATGGGAAGGGAAGAACATGCAAACTAGTTGGAAGAAACTATGGGTCTCTGCCGCCGTGGGCGCCGCCGTGCTGGTGCTGGGTGGCGTTTCGGCGAACGCGGGCTCGGATGAGCACAAGCCCAACGCCTGTGGCTGCTACCAGAAATCCGATGGATCGTGTGTTTGCGGTCGCGGCAGCAAGTGCGGCTGTCCCGAGCAGTGCGAGCCCAAGGGTTGCGAGGAGAAGCGGCAAAAGGAAATCGACAAAGAGATCCAGGCCGAGACCAAGAAGGCGCAAGACACCGAAAAGAAGCGGAACGAGGAAGCCGCAGCCAAGGCCAAGGCCCAGGAGAAAGTCCTCGTCGAGGACGGGGAAGATGATAGCGCTGGCGCAGCGGAGGAAACCGCGCCGGAGCCCAAGGAAAAGGCCAAAAAGGGCAAGGACAAGTCCAAGGCCAAGGACCCGAAAGACCAGCAGGATAAGCAGGACAAGAAAGACAAGAAAGAGTCCAAGTAGATTCCCACGTACAAGTCCCAAAGCGGGACGTGACGAACGCGGATCATCGGGTAGACTGCGCGGCCCATGGCTCATCAGTTTATCTTCACGATGAAGGATCTCAGTCGCGTTCACCCCCCGAACAAGCAGGTTCTGAAGGGTATCTATCTGTCCTTTTACCCGGGCGCCAAGATCGGCGTCATCGGTGGCAACGGCGCAGGCAAGTCGACGCTTCTGCGCATCATGGCCGGCATCGACAAGGACTTCTTCGGCGAGGCCAAGCCGGCCGACGGCATCACCGTCGGCTTCCTATCGCAAGAGCCGCAACTCGACGCCACCAAGGATGTGCTTGGTAACGTCGAGGAGGCGGTGGCTGGCACCAAGAAGCTACTCACGCGCTTCGACGAGGTGAACCTGCGCCTAGGCGAGGACATCACACCCGAGGAAATGGACAAGCTGCTGGAAGAGCAGGCCAAGCTCCAGGACGCCATCGAAGCAGCCAAGGGCTGGGATCTGGACCGCACGTTGGAGATCGCCATGGATGCCCTGCGCTTGCCGCCGGGCGATGCCGACGTGACCAAGCTGTCGGGTGGCGAGCGGCGCCGCGTGGCTTTGTGCAAGATTCTGCTCCAGCGTCCCGACTTGCTCCTGCTCGACGAGCCCACCAACCATCTCGATGCCGAGAGCGTGGCCTGGCTCGAACACCACTTGCAGGAGTACCCCGGCACCATCGTGGCCGTCACCCACGACCGCTACTTCCTCGACAACGTGGCGGGTTGGATTCTCGAGCTCGACCGCGGCGAAGGCATCCCCTGGGAGGGCAACTATTCGTCGTGGCTCGACCAGAAGCGCAAGCGACTGGCGGGCGAAGAGAAAGCCGAGTCGGCACGCCAGCGCACCCTGGCCCGCGAGCTGGAATGGGTACGCGCCTCGCCGCGCGCGCGCCAGGCCAAGTCCAAGGCGCGTCTGGCCGCGTACGAGGAGATGCTCGCCGAAGAATCGCAGAAGCGCGAAGACAACATCGAGATCACCATTCCACCGGGGCCGCGCTTGGGCGATGTGGTGGTCAAGGCCGAGAGCCTGTGCAAGGGCTACGGCGATCGCGAGCTCATCGAGAGCCTCAATTTCAATCTTCCCCGCGGCGGCATCGTGGGCATCGTCGGCGCCAACGGCGCGGGCAAGACCACCCTGTTCCGCATGATCCTCGGCCAGGAGAAGCCCGACAGTGGCAACTTGCGCATCGGGGACTCGGTCAAGCTGTCCTACGTGGATCAATCGCGCGAGGCCTTGCAGGGCGACAACAGCGTGTTCCAGGAGATCGCGCAGGGCGCGGAGTTCTTCGAGGTCGGCAAGCGCACCATCAATGTGCGCGCCTATGTTTCGGGCTTTGGGTTCCGGGGGCCTGACCAGCAAAAACGCATGAAGGATCTGTCAGGCGGCGAGCGCAACCGCGTGCACCTGGCCAAGCTTCTGCGCAGCGCCGGCAACGTCCTCCTGCTCGACGAACCGACCAACGATCTCGACGTGGACACCCTGCGCTCCTTGGAGGATGCCTTGCTGTCCTTCCCCGGTTGCGCCGTGGTCATCAGCCACGATCGCTGGTTTCTCGACCGCATTGCCACCCACATGCTGGCCTTCGAGGGCGATAGCCAGGTGGTATGGTTCGAGGGCAACTACCAGGACTATGAGGCCGACCGCCGCCGCCGCCTAGGCGCCGAAGCCGCCCAACCCCACCGCATCAAGTACCGGAAGCTCATTCACTAAATCAGCGAGCGTGATTCTGGAACCGCACGATGGCCAGCGAACCCATCGACCGGGTGAAGCGTACGGCCCGGTGCGTGGTGAACCACAGAGGACACAGAGAACACAGAGCCCGGACCGGAAAGGAATGGGCTCGGATCCGGAAACTCTCGGCACCTGCCACCCGCCCCCCACGCCCTCGCTGCGCTCGGCCTCGCCTTCCGATCTCTGTGTCCTCTGTGTCCTCTGTGGTGAAAATTCCGGACATGGATGGCCGATCCCGAATCACGAACGCCGATTTAGGATCCGGATTCAATACCGAGGACACAAAGGACACAGAGACCGGAAAGTTAAGGGTTTTCCGGATCTTGGCATCGGGCCAGTTCAGCCTCTCGTGTCCTCCGTGTGAAAATCCGGGAACCAATTGCGGTGAATCGGAGAAACCGGTACGCTGTTTTGGCCATGATCTCGTACGCCGATTTCGAGTTCGCAATTGCACGATGGGAGTCCCGCGCTGCCGGCGTTCCCCAGCCCGCGCCTCAAATTGCATCTGGGACGGTTGCGGCCGAGGTTCCGGTCTCGACTGCGCCGGAAGACCCGGCCGACGCGGCGAGCGAGGCGTCTGGGATTGTCGCCAATCGCGCGGCGACCCCTGTTTCGGGCAACGTCCTTCTCAGCGAGGCCTTGCTAGAGACACCGAGTCCGGAATCCGAGCCGCAGTAGCGCCGGTCCGCTGGCGAAGGGGACTCGGTGGCAAGCCCCCTTCTGAGCGATCCTAGAAGTACGCGCGCGCGCCCAGCCCGACATCGAATGCGAAGTCGAGGGGCGGGATGAGGACGAGAGCTGGGGCGATTTCGAGATACACCTCAAGCCAGCGTGGCCGCCGGAACGCCAGGTCCAGTCCGATGGGGACTCGGCCGAGGAGCACCGTGCCGTGGTCGCTGTTGTTGTAGGTGTAGCCCCACAGAACCATGCGGCCGCCGATGCCCGCGTGCCAGTCGAGCCTGACCGCTGAGTCCACGATGTTCTCTTCGTACAGGTAGTCGAAGTGAATGCTGAAATCGTGCCGACCGTTGTTGCAGCGGTAGGGATTGCCGTTGCCGTCGTAGCAGGTGCCGTAGCCCCAGAATCCCAGGCCGAAATCGAGTGCGTCGTTCCTGTCGAGGAAGACCTTTCCGATGAGAGCCGTCGGATCGACGAGCTGGACGCCAAGGCCGATGGTGCGTGATGTTCCCACCTCGGTGGCGCGGGCCACGCGAGGGGCCACGCTCATGCCGGCGAGGGTGAGTGCTAGAGCGATGATGACGCGTTTCATGGCCGGCATACTATTCGATTCGCTCAGACAAATCTCGCCATTTGCGAGCCGTCGCTGGTAGATCCACGGCCGACACCGTGGATCGAATCTTACCTAGGCACCTTTGTCTTCTCGTCGTGGTCGTGGGCTGCGCGGTTTCTTGCCAGGGCAAGCCGGCGACCTCGGTCAAGCCAGCGGCGTCTCCCGAGCTTCCGCCCAGGTCTCCTCCCGTTGCCGCCGCACCCGCCGCACCCGCCGTACCCGTTCCTGCGCCCGCGCTGCCCGACGACGATGCGCTACTTGAGGCAACGGGAAAGCTGGGGCCCGAACGCCGGGCCATCCAGGTGGTGGCAGGCATGGAGCGTGTGGTCGACGTGGATGTGGCGCGCGACAAGGGGTTGACCATCGTCGACCTGTCCGACGACTTCGCGCCCTACATTTTTCAGGACGGGAAGGCGGCTGATGGCGCGCCCTTGCCCAACCGCTACCGGGCCGTGTTCGTGGGCTTGGCCAACGATCGCAGCGATGGCGACGGCGAACCGCTGCCGCCCGGCGAGCGCAACTACCTTGAACTGTACGGCGTGCCGCCCTCGCTATCGGTCATGCGCAAGCGCTTTGTCGAAGACGGGGCGCGCACCTGCGAGAGCATGGTGGACACGGCCAAGTTGCTGGCCGTGGACAGTATCGAGACCTGGGGCAAAACCACCGAAAAGAAGGAATCGGCCAAACACCATTTTCGCGGCATGCGCCTTGAGTCCGCGCAGAAGAAGCAGGGCGCAGCCACGCTGGAAGAGCTGGCCAGCAAGGATCCCCGCTACGCCCGCGAGGTGAAGGATCACCTGCGCACCGAGGCCGAACGCGCGGCCTTTGCCGAGGTCGAGAAGCGCCTGATCTGCGAAGGGCTGCTCGATGCAGGCAAGCACAAGGACGGTTTCTACGACAGTCCCATGCGCAACGCGGCCCTGGATTTCCAGCAGAAGAATGCCGTGTTTGCCCAGGCCGATCTCACCCGCGGAACGCTCGAGGCCATGGCCCGCCCCATCTTGCAGAACGACTTTCTGGCCCTGCGCCGTGTGCTGGCCGAGCGGGCCGCGCACGCAGGCCGCATCATCGAGGATGGCAGCGCCATCGAGGCCATGCCCTTGCCGAAGCGGAACAAGCCGCGCCAGCAGCCCACGTTCAAGAACAAGGCCGGCGAGGATGTGCAGGTCCCCGATCTGGTGGGCCAGGCCACGGATGCGGTCATGGCCCGACTCGGGCTGGCCACGCCGGAGGACGCACTGGCGTTCTTTCGCCGCCACGCCGAAAGTGATTTTCGTTCGCTGCGCGTGGCCGTGCGCTTTCCTGCCTTGCCCGAGTATTACGGCCCGCACATGGATCTGGTGGCCGAGATTGACCGCGGCGACATTTGGTACGACTTTCCTTTCAACGACAAGGGCGTGCGCATGGCACAGCCGCGCGACCGGTTCCCGTCGTTCACGCTTTTCGTGAAGTGGCGGGGCGAGAAGGTTCCGCTGGCGAACTGGCGTACCACCATCGGCGGATGGCGCACAGAGGTCGCCGCCGACGGCGAGGAGTACTACCGCTACAAGGACTCGGACGTGGGTGCACGGGTATGGCGGCACATCGTGGCCGCCCCGGTGTGGCTGCCGCCGACCTCGGCGCCGGTCGGCGCCATGGTCAAGACCAAGTACGTGGCCGGGGCCTATCCCCGGGTGGTGAACTACGACGAGACGGGGCCTGGCTATCTTTCAGCCTATGGCCTCGTGGCCGGAATTCACGAGCAGTTGCGCCGGCGCGGCGCAGAGCTCGCCTACTTCGACAACGGCATCCGCACCCACGGCTCGTTCGACTACCTGTCCTTGCGCGGGCGCTTTTCGCACGGCTGCCATCGGCTCTACAACAACATCGCGGTGCGGTTGTTTTCCTTCGTGCTCGGACACCGCAAGGCCAAGGTGCTGGGGCCCATGGCGCTGGGCTTTCGTCGCACCTTCTATTGGGAGGGCGAGGTCTACGACATGCGCCTGCCCACGCGCGGCTTCTACTTCCAGCTTGAACCGCCGCTGCCCATCGAAACCCTGAAGGGGAAGGTCAAAGGCAAGCTCAAGCAGCCCATCACCGACTACGTGCCCAAGCCCGGCGTGAAGTACGGCGATGGCAAGCCTCCGGCGGCGTCAAGTGGACCCGAAAGCAAGGCCGGAGGTGGCCAATGAGGTTGCGCCGCGACTGGTTGGGCGCGCTGGTCTTGCTGTGCGGTTGCTCGCGTCCGAGCACGCCCGCTGTGCCGGACGCAAGTCCCGCTGTCGAGCAAGCAACTGCGCCCGCTAGACCAAGCAAGGCAGCCAAGCCAAGCAAGTTGGCAGGGGCCCGCGCACCCGCGGCACCCGAGACCAGCAAGGACTCGCCCAAGGAAGCGCTGAAGGAAGCGCCAAAAGTAGACGACGAGGAGCTCAAGACCGAGGAGCGCGAGGCCAATCCCTATTCCGAAACCGTGAATCTTAAGCTCACTGTGACGCCACAGGTGAAGGCGCTGGTCACATGGGGCGCAAAGCAGGTCGCACACTTGGCGCCAGGGAGCATGGACACCGAGATCAGCCGCCCGCGTGGCAGCGGGCCTGTCGATCTGGAGATCAAGGCCGAAGGGTTCATGCCCTACCACACGCGGCTCTACGCTGATCGCAACGACAAGATCAATGTCCGCCTTTATCGCGTGGAAGAGGCGCCCGGGCTGCTTGGGTACAAGCGTTCGCTGGAAAAAAACGCGCCACCCGTGGACAAGAAAGCGCCCGAAAAGAAGAAGTAGCAGGCCCGCAGCGTGGTTGGTCCGGGGATTGCTTTGCACAGAGAACACGCTGGCAAGGAGAACCCTGTGCAACCATTCATCGCAAATGCCCGTCCGCTTTTCACCACGACCGTCCGATTCTCGTCACGCGCGACGAGAATCGGCCACGGGGCTGGCCTGCAAGGAGATCATCCATGATCTCCGGCTTTGCCATCATTCCCGACGGACAGGACGTACCGTCGGCGCTATTCACGGAGCTCGAAGATGCTGTGGACTGGGGCCTCACCACCTACGGGGGCGATGCCTTCCGCATTCGCTACCTGGAAGTGGCCCAGGTCGAGAACGAAGACCGCGACGTCGTCCGCCGCCCGATGTGATCGCGGGCAAGACACGACAGTCGTGTCGTAGTCCTGTCGTCCTCCTGCTTTGCACCGTAGCCCTGAATTCGTGCCCTCTCTGCGCTTCTTCTTTCCTCTGTGCTCTCTCCTCGCCGAAGCTCGCACTTGCCGCGCGCGCAATGGTAGTCTGTCCGGCCAAGGCATGTCCGATTCAGAAATCGCACCCACCCAGATGCTGACTGTCGCGAGGGATCCCCTCGTCGACACCATCATCGGCGAGCGCTATCGCATCCTTGGCCGCATCGGCGAAGGCGGGATGGGGACGGTCTTCCGCGTCGAGCACACCTTGATGAAGAAGGTGCTGGCGCTCAAGCTTCTGCGCCCCGAGTTCAGCAATGTCCAAGACGCCGCGCGACGTTTCGAGCGCGAGGCGCAGTCGGCGAGTCGACTCAATCACCCAAACATCATTTCGGTGACCGACTTCGGCCATGGTGCGGGCGGCGAGCTGTTCCTGGTCATGGAGTTCGTGGCGGGCGAGCCGCTGGCGGAGGTGCTGTTGCGCGAGGGGCGACTGGAGCCCGGACGCGCCTGCCACATCGCGTGCCAGATCCTGCGCGCGCTCGAACATGCGCATGTCGAAGGCGTGGTTCACCGCGATCTCAAGCCCGCCAACGTCATGCTGGTGCGGGATCAGGATCCGCGCAAGCCAGAGACGGTGAAGATCCTGGATTTCGGCATCGCCAAGATGACCCAGGCGCAGGGCACGGACGAACCGCTCACGCGCGGCATGATGATCTTTGGGACGCCGGCCTATATGTCGCCCGAGCAGGCCGCGGGCCAGGAGGCCGACAGTCGCGCCGATCTCTATTCGTGCGGCATCATCCTCTACGAGATGCTGGTGGGGCGAAAGCCGTTCGAGGATCCCGATCTGGTCAAGCTCCTGGGCATGCAGATCACGGCGCAGCCGCAACGCTTCGCCGACGTGGCGCCCGATGCGCGCATTCCGCCAGCCCTAGAATCGGTGGTCATGCGCGTGCTGGAAAAAGAGCGCGACAAGCGTTTTTCCAGCGCCACCGAGTTTCGCGAGGCCATCGAAAGTGCGTCCACGGATGCGGCAGAGCTGGGCGCGCGTTTCGCCGCCTCGTCCGTGCGCATGGGCTTCACGCTGGGCGCGAAGGTTTGGTCGCAGAGGCCGGTGGTGGTCGCGGCTGGCAAGCGGGCCTGGACCCGCGTGTGCGAGGTCAAAGGCAAGATCGACCAGCGCGCGCACCCGGTGCTCAAGTACCTGCCCGAGAAGCCGCGCCGCTATGCCGTGCCGGGCGTCGTGGTCCTTGTGTTGCTCGTGCTTCTCTTCGCGCGCGGAGGCGGCAAAACCAAGGGGGCCGCGCTCAAGCTGGAGCCGCCCAAGCCCAAACCCGTGGCGGCCGAAATGAAGTCGCCCATCAAGCACATCGAAGAGACCATGGCCAAGGGCCTGCTCACCGAGGCGCGCGTGCTGATCATGCAACAGATCTCGGCCCATCCCACCGACGGCCGCGTGCGCTACTTGCTGGGCAATCTGGAATTCGCCGACAAGAACCCAGGCGCGGGTTTGCAGGCCTACGAGGAAGCGCTTCGCCTGGATCCGGGCCTGCGCGCCGACGCGGCCTTGTTGGTCAACATTCGCGCCGAGCTCAACGACCGAAAACTCGGCCTGGTTGCCCTCGAGATGCTGGTCAAACAGGTTGGCAAACCTGCTGTCGATCTTCTGGCCGACATGGCCTCCGACGATCGGCGCACTGAGTTCCGCAAGGCCGCGCGCGAGGGCTGCGAGAGTCTCGACTGTGGCAAGAAGGTCGACCTGGTGAACAGCTACGCCTTGGATCTGACCCAGGGCAAGAGCTGCGAGGAAAAACGCGCTGCCGTGCAGAAGCTAGGCGAGACCGGCGATTCGCGCGCCATCGAGCCGCTCAAACGGGCGCGCGCCGAGCGCCGCAGCCTGTTTGGAGGCTTCCTTAGCAGCAGCGGCAATTCCTGCATCATCAAGGACATCGACGCTGCCCTCACCGCGCTCGGCGCCCCGCCACCACCCCCGCCGGCCAAGCGGCGGCGGCGCTAGCGCTGACTACCCCACCAGCCGTGGCGGTGGCGTTTCGGTGTGCGGATCGGCGAAAGGAACCTTCGGCTCAATGCCTGTGCGCAAGACCGAGTGCTTCACGCCGTAGGTGAAATAGATGATGAGGCCAAGGGCCATCCACACGAAGAGGCGGATGATGGTGTGGGTGGTGGCGGTGTACATGAGCAGGCCTGAGGTCAGGGCGCCGCAGATGGGAACCAGGTAGGTGCCGCCGGGGACCTTGAATGAGCGGGGAATGTCCGGGCGCTTGATACGCAGGATCATCACGCCCAGGCTAACCAGCACGAAGGCGAACAAGGTGCCGATGCTGGTCAACTCGCCCAGAATGTCGATGGGCAGCACGCCGCCAGCCAGGGCGCACACGCAGCCCGTGATGATGGTGGTGACGTGCGGGGTGCCGAAGCGTGGATGAACCTTGGCCGCCATGGGCGGCAGAAGCCCGTCGCGTGCCATGGAGAAGAAGATGCGCGGCTGGCCCAGCAGCAGGACCAGCATGACCGATGACAGCCCCGCGATGGCGCCGACTTCGACCGCCGATTCGAGGATGTGCGAACCGGTCACCGCGATGCCGACCGCGATGGGGTGGGGCACGGACAGCTTGGTGTAGGGCACCACGCCGGTCAGGATGAGGGCGACGGCGATGTAGAGAGCCGTGCAGATGGCCAGCGAGCCGAGGATGCCAATGGGCAGGTCGCGCTGTGGATTTTTGGTTTCCTGGGCCGCAGTCGAGACGGCGTCGAATCCGATGTAAGCGAAGAACACCATGGTCGCGCCTTGCAGGATTCCGGAGATGCCGAATTTGCCGAAGGCGCCAGTGTTGGCTGGAATGAAGGGCACCCAGTTTTCGTGGCGGACGAAGGGCGCGGCGGTGGCGATGAACATCAGTACCACCGCGACCTTGACCAGCACGATGATGCCGTTGAAGCGCGCCGATTCTTTGATGCCCACCACCAGAATGGCGGTCACCGCTAGCACGATGAACACCGCAGGCAGATTGATGATGGCGCCGGTGGACTGCATGTGCTGGGCGGCTTCGTCCCAGACGAAAGGTGCGCGCGTCCAGGTCGCCGAGAGCTCGTGGCCGGTCACGTTCTTGAAGAACGCGCACACGTAGCCCGACCACCCCACGCTCACGGTTGCGGCGCCGACCAGGTATTCCAAAATCAAGTCCCAGCCGATGATCCATGCGATGAGCTCGCCCATGGTGGCGTAGGCGTAAGTGTACGCACTGCCGGCGATGGGGATCATACTTGCCATCTCGGCGTAGCACAGGCCCGCGAACGCGGAGGCCACTGCGGCCACGGTGAACGAAAGCGCGACGGCAGGACCGGCGTTGGCCGCGGCGGCGCGGCCGGTGAGCACGAAGATGCCGGTACCGATGATGCCGCCCACGCCAAGCAGGACGAGATCGAACGCGGTCAGGGTGCGTTTGAGGCCGTAGCCGTACTCGGCATCCGAGCGCAGCTTGTCGACGGATTTGGTGGAAAAGAGTGGGTTCAATTCTTCCTCTCGCTACGCGCTGAATGAAGCATGGCGAGGGCACTATAGGTTGCTACCGCGATGACCAGCCACAGAAGATAGACGACCGAGAGCTGGCGGACCACGTAAGCCGCCAGAAGGACGCCCGGAACTCCCCCCAGGGCCAGACCCAGGGCCGCGCGTGAGGCGTAGCTGCCGCGACCGATGAAGCGCATTCCGCTGGTCGGCATGATGAATGCGCATGACCCCATCATGATGGGGAAGATGGCCTTGAGATCCATGCCCAGGAAGCCGAACAGAATGAGGCTGGGCGCGTAGGCGCCGATGCCCAGATTCATGAGCGCGCCGAAAGTGAAATTGCCGATGAGCCCGGCTGCCATGCGCCAGCCGTGCAGGCCCAGCGCTTCGCCGCCGCTCGGCAGCCAATGCACGGCCTTGGCTACCATCAGGCCTGCCGCGCCCAGCAGGGCCAAGCCCATGCCAATTTGGATCTTGCGCTTGGGCCAGGCGGAAACCACGCCCGCGCCCAGCCAAGAACCCAAGATCGACGCCACGATGAGCGCAACCAGCGAGGGCATTTCCACTTGGATGATGGTGATGTAGATGACCGCCTGCGCGACAGTCGGCCACATGTGGCCGACCAGCAAGGTGCCCGGAATGCGGCGGTCGGGCACCAGCCGGAACAGCTTGTAGATAGATGTCGTGGTGGCGTAGGAACCAACGCCCAGGGTGTCGAAAAAATTGGTGACGAACCCGATGGCGGTTTGGGCAGGCGAGGGTAGTCCAGGGCGGGTTGACTCGGGATCGGCGTCGTCGTCCAGAACCCTCTCCCCCTCGGGGAGAGGGCTGGGTGAGGGGGCGGCGCTGCGTCTTCTCGCGATGTCGCGGCCCCACAGGGCGGTGAAGGCGGCGCCGAACCCGCCTAGCGCGATGAGTAGCAGTGGCCTGAGACCGAACATCCGCGCATGGTACACCGAGCCTCGCGGGGTTTGACAACACCAACGCGACACCAACGCGCCGTTGGCGTGCCTAGATCCTGGAATCGGCTCAAGTTATCCCGGCCTTTCCGCCGATGCAGTCTCAGTCGGGATCCGGTTGCCTATGGGTCAAAGCGCAACGTGACAGGAACAGAACACGGCGGGGTCGAGGATTTGAGCACTGCTCTTCGGGGCAGCCGTCCTGCAATATTGGTCGTCGACGATGACGTCGAGTTCATGCGCGCTTGCGTGCGCGTGCTGGAATCCTGGAATTACGTGGTAGGGCAGGCGGCCTCAAGCGAGACTGCGCTGCAGATGGCGAGCGAGCGCTCCTTCGACGCGATTCTTACCGATATCAATCTACCCGGTGCCAGCGGCCTTGATGTACTGCGCGTGGTACGCGGCCGCGACAAGGACGTTCCCGTCATTCTAATGACCGGTGGACCAGAGCTGGAAACCGCCCGGCTGGCCGTGGAGTGGGGCGCGCAAAGCTATCTCATCAAGCCGCTTTCCATGCCGCAGCTCAAGGAAGTCCTCGATCGGGCAATCCGCGCGTATCACCTGACGCGGCGACAGCGCCAGATCTTGGATGTCAGTGAACGTCTGGCGCGCGAGTCCGAGGTGCTGCGCGAACAATTCGGCCGCACCCTGGATAGTCTGTGGATGGCTTTTCAACCCATCGTCTCATGGTCGCAGAAGCGCGTGGTGGCGTACGAAGCCCTCATGCGTAGCACCGATCCAACGCTGTACCTTCCCCTGGATATCCTCAACGTCGCCGAGTCGCTTGGCGAAGTTCACACCCTTGGCCACAGGACCCGTGGCCTCATCGCCGAGGTCTTAGAGCACCATCCCGATGTTCCTGGTGTTTTCATCAACCTGCACGTGCTCGACCTTCTGGACGAGCAGCTCTACGCGCCGGACAGTCAGCTGCGGCCCTTCGCCCCTCGCATTCATTTCGAGATCACCGAGCGCATGGCCATCGAAAAGATCCCCGATACGCACGGTCGCGTCGAACGCCTGCGCGCTCTTGGCTACAAAATCGCAGTTGATGACCTGGGAGAAGGCTATTCGGGTCTGAATAGCTTCGCGGACCTGGAACCCGACGCGGTGAAGCTGGATATGTCCTTGATCCGCGGCATCGATCGCGCGCCAACCAAGCGCAGGATGGTCCATGCCCTGGCCACCTTGTGCCGCGAACTAGGCACGCCGCTGGTGGCCGAAGGCGTGGAAACCCAAGCCGAGCTGGACATTTTGATCGACCTCGGAGCGGACTGGCTGCAAGGCTTCCTGTTCGCCCGCCCAGACTATCCTTTCCCAGTCCCGCGGATGTAGACGGAATCCCCTGTGTTTCAGGCGGTAAACTGGGCCCTCGCGCGGGGCGAGAATTGTGTTGCGCCCCACGAACAGGAGACGTAAGAACAGGGCGCTTCTGACCCCACAGCAATACACGGGAGGACCCAAGAAATGGCTCGTAAGACGGTCACCATCGACGGCAATGAAGCCGTTGCCTATGTCGCGCACAAGACGAACGAAGTCTGCGCTATTTACCCAATCACTCCGTCATCCAACATGGGTGAATGGGCCGACGAATGGTCGGCGCAGGGCCGGACGAATATCTGGGGCCAGGTTCCATCGGTTGTCGAAATGCAAAGCGAAGGCGGTGCGTCTGCTGCCACCCACGGCGCCCTGCAGTCCGGGTCGCTGACCACGACCTTCACCGCTTCGCAGGGCCTCCTGCTCATGATCCCGACCATGTTCAAGGTCGCGGGCGAGTTCACCTCGACGGTCTTCCACGTGTCCGCGCGTACCGTTGCCACCCACGCCCTCTCCATCTTCGGCGATCACAGCGACATCATGTCCATCCGCTCGACGGGCTGGGGCCTCATCGGCTCGGGCTCGGTGCAAGAGGCCATGGATATGGCGCTCATCGCACAAGCCTCGACGCTGGCTACGCGCCTGCCCTTCATTCATTTCTTCGACGGCTTCCGCACCTCGCACGAAGTGCAGAAAATCGAGCAGCTGACCGACGACGATATCAAGGCCCTTGTCACGGACGAGCTGGTGGCGGCCCACCGCGCGCGTGCCATGTCTCCCGATCGGCCGTTCCTGCGTGGTACCGCGCAGAACCCCGATGTGTTCTTCCAGGCCCGCGAAAGCGGCAACAAGTTCTACAACGCCGCGGCCGCCATCATTCAGGCGCAGATGGACAAATTCGCGAAGCAGGTTGGCCGCGCCTACCACCTGTTCGACTACGTTGGCCCGGCCGACGCTGACCGCGTGGTTATTCTCATGGGCTCGGGCGCCGAAGTCGCGCACGAGGCTGTCAATGCCTTCGCCAAGCAGGGTGAGAAGGTCGGCGTGATCAAGGTGCGCGTGTTCCGTCCCTTCTCGATGGACCACCTCATCGCCGCGCTTCCCAAGACGGTCAAGGCCATCGCGGTGCTCGATCGCTGCAAGGAGCCCGGCGCGGCCGGCGAGCCTTTGTACCAGGATGTCATCACCGCCATCGCCGAGGCCTCCTCTGCGGGCAAGCTGCCCTTCGCCATGCCGAAGGTCATCGGCGGCCGCTACGGCCTGTCGTCGAAAGAGTTCACCCCTGCGCACGTCAAGTCCGTCTTCGACGAGCTCAAGAAGCCGGCGCCCAAGAACCACTTCACCGTGGGCATCAACGACGACGTGACCCACACCTCCCTCGAGGTCGACTACGGCTACTCGGTCGAGCCCGACAGCGTGAAGCGCTGCCTGTTCTACGGACTCGGTTCGGACGGCACCGTCGGCGCCAACAAGAACTCGATCAAGATCATCGGCGAGGATCCTCAGTTCTTTGCCCAGGGCTACTTCGTCTACGACTCGAAGAAGGCTGGCGCGGTCACCGTGTCGCACCTTCGCTTCGGGCCCGACGTGATCCGTTCGAGCTACCTCGTGACGCAGGCGCAGTTCCTGGCCTGCCACAACTGGTCGTTCCTCGAGCGCTACGACATGCTCCAGTACCTGCAGCCGGGCGGGGTCTTCCTGCTCAACAGCATCTATGGCCCGACCGAGGTCTGGGACCAGCTGCCGGTCGAGGTGCAGAAGCAGATCATCGATAGGAAGGCGCGTTTCTACGTCATCGACGCCTACAAGGTGGCGAAGGAAACCGGCATGGGTGCGCGCATCAACACCATCATGCAGACCTGCTTCTTCAACATCTCGGGCGTGCTTCCGCCCGACGTGGCCATCGACAAGATCAAGAAGGCCATCAAGAAGACCTACGAGCGCAAGGGCATGGACGTGGTGGAGAAGAACTACCGCGCCGTCGACCAGACCATCGCCAATCTGATGGAGGTCAAGGTTCCGGCCGTGGCGTCGAGCAAGCTCAAGATGCCACCCATCGTGGCCAAGGAAGCCCCGGACTTCGTGCACAAGGTGACGGCCGAGATCATCGCGGGCCGTGGCGACAAGCTGCCGGTCAGCGCCTTCCCGGTGGACGGGACCTTCCCCACCGATACCGCGCGCTGGGAGAAGCGCAACATCGCGATGGAGATCCCGGTGTGGTACCCCGACCTGTGCATCCAGTGCAACAAGTGCACGCTGGTCTGCCCGCACGCCGCCATCCGCGCCAAGGTCGCCAATCCCAAGGCCCTGGAAAAGCAGCCCGCGACGCTCAAGTCGATGAAGTACAAGGGCAAGGAGTTCGACGGTCAGTCCTACATGATCCAGGTTGCCCCCGAAGACTGCACCGGTTGCACCTTGTGCGTGGAAGTTTGCCCGGGCAAGGACAAGAAGGAGCCCAGCAAGCGTGCCCTCATGATGGCGCCGCAGATGCCGCTGCGTGCGGCCGAGCGCGAGAACTATGCCTTCTTCCTCGATATCCCCGAGGTCGATCGCAGCCTGGTCAAGGTCGACACGGTCAAGGGCTCGCAGTTCCTGCAACCGCTCTTCGAGTACTCGGGCGCGTGCTCGGGTTGCGGCGAAACGCCGTACTACAAGCTGCTCACCCAGCTCTTCGGCGACCGCGCCATCATCGCGAACGCGACCGGTTGCTCGTCGATCTACGGCGGTAACCTTCCGACCACCCCGTTCGCCCAGAACAGCGACGGACGCGGCCCAGCCTGGAACAACTCCTTGTTCGAGGACAACGCCGAGTTCGGTCTTGGCTACCGGCTGACCATCGATCAGCAGAACGCGTACGCCAAGATCCTGCTGGCCAAGCTCGGCGGCAAGCTGCCTGGCGAGCTCGTGACAGGGTTGCTCGAAGCCAATCAAGCCGACGAGTCGGGCATCAAGGCACAGCGCGAGCGCGTGGTGGCCCTCAAGCAAGTCCTCGGCAAGCTTGGCGCCGATGCGGACGCCAAGAACCTGCTCACCGTGGCCGACATGCTGGTCAAGAAGAGCGTGTGGATCGTCGGTGGCGACGGCTGGGCCTACGACATCGGCTACGGCGGTCTCGACCACGTCATCGCCAGCGGGCGCAACGTGAACATCCTGGTGCTCGACACCGAGGTGTACTCGAACACGGGTGGTCAGTGCTCCAAGTCGACCCCGACGGGCGCCGTGGCCAAGTTCGCGGCAGCCGGCAAGCAAACGGGTAAGAAGGATCTCGGCCTCATGGCCATGGCCTACCGCAACGCCTACGTCGCCACCGTGGCCATGGGCTACAGCGACGTGCAGACGGTGCGCGCCTTCATCGAAGCCGAGGCGTACAACGGCCCCTCGATCATCATCGCGTACAGCCACTGCATCGCCCACGGCATCGACATGGCCAAGGGCCTCGATCACCAGAACGCGGTGGTGGACAGCGGCGCCTGGACGCTCTACCGCTTCAACCCGGGGCTCTACGCCAAGGGCGAGAACCCGCTCAAGCTCGACTCGAAGCCCCCGAAGCACACCTACGAACAGTGGGCGATGACCGAGACGCGCTTCAAGTCGCTTACCCAAAGCAGCCCAGAGCGCGCCAAGGCGCTCATGCTGCAAGGTCAGCAGGAAGCCGTCGCGCGCGTGAAGTTCTACGAGGCGCTGGCCGCCAGTGGCTCGACCTCGCCCTTCTCGCCACCTGCACCGGTGGCTCCGAAGGCTGAAGGCTAAGTCCTAGCCATCACAAGCAAGGGCCGAGGGCCGCTCCCACTGGGCGCGCGCTACTCGGCCCTTTCCTTTTGGGGATCCGGATCCGGATTTTTCACCACAGAGGACACAGAGGACACAGAGTTCGGAAAGGGAAGGGTATTCAGATCTGGATCCGAACTACTTCTTTCTCATCCGATCGCTGTGTCCTCTGTGGTTGATTTCTTCCGGCCTAAACGCTACTCGGCGAGGCCGAGCTTGCGCTTTTCTTGCACGCGCGCGATGGCTTGCTGGGCGGGCTGGCTCTTGCGATCGCCTGCAGCAGCCCACTGGGCTAGCAGGTCCTCGCACGCGTCGCGGACCTCGGGGCTTTTGTCGTAGACCGCGAAGTGCTGGAGGATAGCCGTGGACTCGGGTTCGCCGATGGCGGCCAGGGCCGACACCAGGTTGACCTTCCCGCGCGGGGCTGCGGTGTGCATGGCGGTTTCGATCTGCGGGACGGCACGCCGGCCGATTTGTTTCAGACGCGCGATGGCCGGGCCAGGCATCTCATCGCTCTTCTTGGCGAGCACGTTGATGGCCGCGCCGATCTCGCGGTACGACCGATCATCGCAGGCTGGCAGGGCCAACAGCGCAACCACGAGAGGCAAGTGTCGCACGTTGATCAAATGTCGCACGTTTCGAGCTCCTCCGAATCCGAACGTCCGGCCTGGCGCCGCGCCTGGCGCTCCCGGGACCTGGTTTCTAGTTCCACGGCGGTCTCGCGCAGGTCGCCGCCGTGGCTGGCTTCGCGTTTCGCCAGGGACTCGAAGAAGGCTTCACCCAGGTCAATCAGCGCCCCAGGATTGGTCTCGGCAAAACAACGGTGGCGCAGTTCCGCGCCGCTGTGCAATCCGCGCGAGTACCAAGCCAGGGTCTTGCGCAGCTCATGCAGAACCATCTTGGGCACCGCGTACTCGGCCACCAGATCGGCATGACGGCGCCAGACCGCGCGGCGTTCGCTCACGCTGGGTTGATCCGGTATGGGCTGGCCCTCGTCGGCGGCGCGCACGGCCCGGAACAGCCACGGGTTTCCACGCGCGGCGCGTCCGATCATCACGGCGTCGCAACCGGTTTCGCGTTTCATGTCGAGGTAGTCGGCCAGCGAGTCGACGTCGCCGTTACCCACCACTGGGATCCGGCGTGGCAAGGCCGCTCGCACCTCGGCGATGGGAGCCAGCCTTACCGTGCCCGAAAAACCCTGCGCCCGGGTGCGGCCGTGCACGGTGATGAGGGCGGCACCAGCCGCGACCATCTGGCGTGCGAATGCAGCGGCGTTGAGCGATTGATCGTCCCAACCAGCGCGGTGCTTGACCGTGACGGGAATACTGTCCGGCAAAGCCGCGCGCACGGCGGCGACGATCCTGGTCGCCAGTTCGGGCTCGCGCATGAGCGCCGAGCCGCACATGCCCGCAGTAACCTTGCTCGCGGGACAGCCCATGTTGATGTCTACGATGCTGGCGCCGATATCCGCCGCCATGCGCGCTGCTTGCGCCAGTACCTCCGGCTCGCGGCCAAAGACCTGCACCGCGAAACGTCGCCCGCCCAAACTGGCCCACATGCGGCTGGTGGCTTTCACCGCCCCTCGGGTGAGCGCCTGCGCGGAAAGAAACTCGGTGTAGGTCAGCGCGGCGCCGTGCTCTTCGCAGATGGTGCGAAAGGGCAGATCGGTCACCGCCTCCATGGGCGCCAGCAGGGCGCCCGGACCGATATCGATGTTGCCAATCCGCATGCGAGGGGAACCATAGCACGCGCGATTTTGTATAGTCCCCGCCTCATGCGAACCGTAGGACTTTTGCTCGCGAGTAACGTGTTCATGACCGCGGCCTGGTACGGCCACCTGCGCTTCAAGGGTGTGGCTTTGTGGAAGGTCGTGCTGGTCAGCTGGTGCATCGCGTTTTTCGAATACTGCCTGCAGGTACCGGCCAATCGCTGGGGGCACGGCCAGTTCACTGCCTACCAGCTCAAGCTCATGCAGGAAATCATCACCCTGGTCGTCTTCGTTGGCTTTTCGGCGGTGTGGCTGGGCGAATCGCCACGCTGGAACCACCTGGTGGCTTTTGCGCTCATCGTCGCGGCGGTTGGTTTCGCCTTTCTCCCTCGAACAGCATGATGCCGAAGCTCGCCAACTCCCCACACGCATTTGTAACAAAACTCGACGCGTCCAAAAATGCGACCCAAGGCAGCTTGAAACGAGCACGAAACCTTCGAATGGGTTAATGTCCTACCCCCATGGGGTCAGGTAAGCCAATAGAGGACAAGGTGCTCAGCAGTGCCGCTGCGGCGCTGGGGATAAAGTCGGGTGAAGAGCTGGCCAAGCTCGAGAGTAAGGGGCTGGCGGCCTACACCCAAAGACAACTGTTCGAGTGCGCAAAACGCCTGGATCTCAAGGGCGTTTCCAAGCTCAGCAAGAACGAGCTGGCCGAGCGCGTGGCCAGCGAATTCGCAGCGCGCCTCGCGCCAGCTGCGGATGAGGGCGCCAAGAAGACCAAGAAGGCGACCGCCGTGGCCGACCTGCCGGTGCCCGTTGCCATGGCTCCAGCCGGTGCAGGTGACGGGGCTGACTCGGCGTGGTCGCACAAGTTCGAAGTGCGCGAGCATGCCAAGGCCGAGGAGCCTGGCACCATCCCTTGGTCGTATGGTTATGAACGCGTAACCGGCATGGCCGTAGATCCGGATCGCCTGTTCGTGTACTGGGAGGTCACCGACGATGCCATTGAGCGCGCCCGCGCCACGCTGGGTAAGGCGGGCAAGGACGCCTGGCTGAACCTGCGCATCTACGACACCACCGATCGCATCTTCGACGGCACCAATGCCCATTCCTATTTCGACCATCGCGTAGAGCGGGGCGATCGGCACTGGTTCTTCCAGATCGGCAAACCATCGTCATCGGCCTTCATTGACATCGGCTTAAAATCCAACGAAGGTTTTTTCTCCAAGATCGTGCGCTCGGGCCGCGTCGAGTTTTCGCGTCGCGAGCCAGCCGCCTGGGGCGAGCCCGAGTGGCTGAGCGTTCGTTCGCTCATGGGCCCCATCGAGCACGCGGGCCGTGGCCCGCACATTCGCAGGCAGGCGCCCGGCGTCGCCGCAGCCGCTGCCGCGCACGCCGCTCAGCCGGCCGTGGCGCCGCGTCGCCATGTGGCCCTCTTGCCGTGGGAGGAATCCTTCACTGTCG
>Ga0302323_100000768_pt1 | contig 25977 bp, 17 predicted proteins | sample Fen_T0_3_FD_201950 | JGI IMG/M metagenome (GOLD analysis project Ga0302323, IMG submission 201950) | Peat permafrost microbial communities from Stordalen Mire near Abisko, Sweden - Fen_T0_3 | ecosystem: Environmental > Terrestrial > Soil > Wetlands > Permafrost | place: Sweden: Abisko...
TGTTCTTCCGGCCTTAGCTCCTGATACCATTGCAATTGGAATATTCGGCGGAGTTTTTTTGGGATTGGCATTGTTTGTCTGGTGGACTTTTTTTAGCAGGGCACCGCGGCTGGAACGCTGGATTGCAGTTCCTTTGATGATTATCGCGTTAGTTGTCTCAGCTCAGTTCCTGCACATTTCTATAGCAACAGCAATGATGGGTATGATGTTCCCTGTGTTTGCAATACCGGTACTTTGTCTTGCTTTTGTTGCATGGGCAGTATTCACGCGTCATATATCCGGTAGAATCCGTGTAATAACGATGGTTGGTGTCATTCTTGTGGCATCCGGATCCTGGATTTGCATCCGTACAAACGGAATGGGAGGTCAGGCAAATCAGTATTTTGCATGGAGATGGTCAAAGACAGCTGAAGAACAATTGCTTTCCAATGGCGACAAAGAATTTATAAAATCACCTCTGGATTCAGCAGACAGAGCTACACCCGTTGAATGGCCTGGGTTTCGGGGACCTAATCGTGATGGAATAGTTAAAGGAGTACGTGTCAAAACTGACTGGAAGAAATCTCCTCCAACTGAAGTATGGCGTCGTCCTGTTGGGCCAGCATGTTCGTCATTCGCAGTCCATGGATCTTTGCTGTACACTCAGGAACAGCGGGGTGATCTTGAATTGGTTTCCTGCTATAATCTGAATACCGGCAAACAAGTTTGGTTGCACAGCGATTCTGCCAGGTTCTGGGATTCTCATGCCGGAGCTGGTCCCCGTTCAACACCAACGCTCAGTAATGGACAAGTCTTTACACTGGGAGCAACAGGTATATTGAATGTGTTGGATGCTTTTAATGGTAACGTTATCTGGACCCGTAATGCAGCAAAAGATACTCAAGTAAAGATTCCGGGCTGGGGATATACCAGCTCACCACTGGTTGTTGATAGTATCGTTGCTATAGCAATTGCCGGAGAAATTCTTGCTTATGATGTTCTCAACGGCAATATTAAATGGTCAGGTAAAGATGGCGGAGAGAGTTATAGTTCACCTCATTTAATGACAATTGACGGGACTCAGCAAATAATATTCATGAACCGGACCACCATGACAAGCTTTAATCCCGGGGATGGAAGCATATTGTGGAAAATCTCTCTTGCAGGAGTACCGATTAATCAGCCAATTCAGATAAGCGGGAATGAAATCCTTATCGGAGAAACGAGTGATACCGGAGGAAAAGGAATGCGACGCATTTTAATCACAAAGAATTCTGGTATGTGGACTACAAAAGATCTTTGGACATCCACCCAAACGAAGCCTTACTTCAATGATTTCGTAATTAATAAGGGTCATGCCTACGGTTTTGAAGGCCCTGCCCTGGTCTGCGTCGATCTTGAAAATGGGAATAAAATATGGAGAGGTGGTCGTTATGGTGGTCAAATACTTCTTTTAGCAGATCAGGATATATTATTAGTTCTGACCGAAAAAGGGGAACTGGCCCTGGTCTCGGCAACTCCCGACAAATTCACAGAACTGGCAAGGTTCCCGGGAATTAAAGGGAAAACCTGGAACCACCCTGTTATGGCGGGTAATATTGTGGTAGTAAGGAATAACCAGGAGATGGCAGCATACCGTTTATAACGATTGCAAGTTGCAAACAGTTTATCTCTGCAGGCCAAAAATTAAGTCATGCAGTCATGCGGTCGTGCATTCATGCCGAAGCGTAGCGGATACCCTGACCAAGGTGTCAAGGCAGTCTTGCAGCCTCAGGATATGCATTTTACTATGCTCGAAGTAACCAATCAACTTTCATAACCTCTACAACCTTCATAGACTTCATAGACTTCATAGACTTTATGGACTTTATGGACTTTATGGACTTTATAGACTTATAGACTTCTTTTACTACTTTTGCATTTTATTTTAACTAAGCTAATGAGAATAGTAGATACAAAAGGCCAACTATGTCCGGCACCATTGATCGCTGCAAAGAGGGCTCTGAATGAAACCGCCGGGGGAGAATCGTTTATAGTGTTAACAGATAACCGGACATCTTTCGATAATTTAAGTCGTTTCCTGAAAGACAATAAAGCCGGATTTACCACTACTGATTCAGGGGGAGTTTGGTCTCTGATTGTGACAAAATCGACTGGTATTCAGCTGGATATAAAAGCTGATGATTATTGTAAAACTCCGATACCGCATTTCAATAAGGGCAATTTTATGGTTGTCATTTCTTCCGATAAAATGGGAGACGGAGATGCAGAGCTGGGACATATACTGATGGCAAGTTTTCTGAAAGCCCTGAAGGATCTGAACGATCTGCCTAAGAAGATAGCTTTCTACAATAGTGGTGTAAAACTTGTTACCAAAACTTCACCTGTGATTGAACATCTCATCGACCTTGAAAAAATGGGGGTTGACCTTGTGCTCTGCGGTACATGCGTTAATCATTACTCACTGGCAGATGATATCGGGGCAGGTACCATAAGCAACATGTATGTAATAGCAGAGTTAATGGCTTCAGCAGGGAATATTGTAAAGCCTTGAAACAAATTACTATAAAATGAAAATTGATCTTCTCCAGATGGTTGAATATGGTGGTTGTTCAGCAAAGATATCACCTAAACAACTTGAAGAGATTCTGAAATATCTTCCTCTTCCCAAGGACCCGAATATACTGGTGGATATTGACACTCACGACGATGCCGGCGTTTACAGGGTCAATGACGACCTGGCTTTAGTACTCACTACAGATTTTTTCCCGCCAGTATGCAGCGATCCTTATGAATTCGGACTTATTGCCGCAGCTAATTCCATTAGTGATGTGTATGCGATGGGAGGGGATCCTGTACTTGCACTGAATATCATGATGTTTCCTGCAGCGAAATTACCAATGGAAGCATATGCTGAAATTCTCAAGGGAGGTTTCGATAAAGCAACCGAGGCTGGTGTCAGAATTATTGGCGGTCATACCATAGATGATTTTCCTCCTAAGTATGGTCTGGCTGTTGTGGGGTATATTCATCCTCAAAAGATAATTACAAATGCTGTTGCAAAGCCAGGAGATTCCCTTATTCTTACAAAGCCAATCGGCACAGGTGTGATTCTTGCCGGTCACAGATTGGGTATGGCTTCTGAAAATGACCTGGCTGAAGCAAAAAAACAGATGAAGCTCCTTAATAAAACCGGGGCGGAGGTAATGAAGAAGTACCAAATCAAGTGTGCAACCGATGTTACCGGATTTGGTCTGGCAGGTCACTCTCTTAAAATGGCAAGAGCGAGTAAGGTTTCCCTGAAAATAAATATGAGGGATGTTCCGCTAATAGGCGATTCTTACCGGCTAATCAATGAAGGTTGCATTCCCGGTGCCTCATTCCGGAATCTTGATTACGTTGAAAATGATACTGAATTTTCTATCGATCTCGATTACAATCTGAAAATGATGGCTTTCGATGCACAGACCTCAGGAGGTTTACTTTTCTGTGCTCCTGCTGAGCAAACTGATGAAATATTAAATGATCTTCATATTGAAGGACTTCACAACTCTAAAGTAATTGGTTCAGTTACTGAATTTTCTGAAAATTTTATCTGCTTGGGTAACTGAATAGCTCTTATTGCTATATTTTTGAAAGACAGAGTTACTCAGAGGTGAAAAACTTTTCCCCTGTGGCTATCTGTTTCTTCTCTGTGCGAGTTCTTAAATTTTTGAGATTATTCTAATCGAACATAGCCTCAAATAGTTCACTTTTTTTAGCATCAAAACAAATTTTGATCTGTTCAAATGTATTCCTTTCAGTCGATAATGAAGGAAGGTCGTTCAGATTGAAAAAGTCTGACCCAAGGGTTTCCGTGTTCTCCTTAAAACTAAATTCCATAAGCTCACATTCTACAAAAATCTTGTAAATAGTGAATGGGAAGTCATGATTATTGTGTCTGTTCCCCATATGGATTGCTATAATCCTTTTCGGCTTGACTATTGCTCCGGCCTCTTCAAAACATTCCCTCACAGATGACTCACTCACGGACGAATTTACATCCGCCCATCCGCCTGGCAGTGACCATTTCCCATCTACTTTTTCCTTAACCATGAGAATCTTGTCATCCTTAAAGACCGCAGCCCGGATATCTACTTTGGGGGTTTGATAACCAGTTTCTGAAGCAAAAAGATCTTTTATTATTTTATGATCAATTTCTGTGTATTCATGAAGGATTTGCACTGAAAGGTCCCTGATTTGCTGGTACCTGTCACGGTCATACTGGTTTTCACCAAAGGTTAATCCAGCCTGTGCAATTGATTGCAATTCAGTTGCCCACTCGAGCCATTTATTGTTCATTCGATTTTCGATTTGGTTCAATTAAAAAAATGACCTTAAAATTGTAACAAAATCTTAACAATATAAGGCTAATTATCTTAATGATGTATAATAAATTTGAATGAAGAACCTGATGTTTAAAATTTTCTGAAAATTATTGATATGACATTTCTCTACATTGTTATTGTGTTAGTGCTTGCATTTGATTTTATTAACGGATTTCATGATTCAGCAAATTCAATAGCTACCGTTGTATCAACGAAGGTACTTTCACCTATTGCGGCTGTCGGACTGGCTGCGATTTTCAATTTTCTGGCATTTCTGATTTTCCCTTTAAAGGTCGCCACTACAATAGGTAAAGGAGTAATTCACTCAGAAATAATTACGTTAACATTAATTGCATCAGCTGTAGTCGCCGCAATAATCTGGAATCTTATAACCTGGTGGCTTGGACTACCATCAAGCTCATCCCATACACTGGTAGGGGGGTTAGTAGGTGCCGCAATTGCAGGCAATGGCTTTAGTTCGGTTATAGTTGCAGGAGTAACCAAAATTTTGCTTTTTATTGTAATAGCGCCGGTGCTGGGGATGGTTTTTTCATATATTATATCAATCATTGTACTCCATATAGTAAAAAAGCAAACTCCTTCGGGTGTAGATAAATGGTTCCGTCGTTTACAATTGCTGTCCGCCTCCGCATTCAGTCTTGGTCATGGTGGCAATGATGCGCAAAAATCAATGGGTATAATATGGGTAGCTCTGATTGCTACCAATCAGGTTGCAAAAAATGCGCCGATTGCTCTCTGGATAGTATTGTCCTGTCATGCAGCTATTGCTCTCGGCACATTATTCGGAGGTTGGAGGATTGTAAAGACCATGGGACAAAGAATTACGAAACTGAGGCCTTTTGAGGGTTTTTGTGCTGAGACTGCCGGAGCACTTACACTTTTCGGAGCAACCCATTTTGGTATTCCTGTCAGCACTACACATACAATTACCGGATCAATCATTGGTGTCGGAGCAACAAAAGGTGCATCAGCAGTAAAATGGGGAGTAACAACTAAAATATTTTGGGCATGGATACTGACAATTCCAGTCTCGGCTCTTATCGGGGGGGTAGTTTATTTGCTTCTTAAAATAATACTTTAACTTAATTCATCTTGCACTATTTTCACCCAATTTTTGGAATTGACACAAAGCAAATTTCAGTTTTAAATTTATCCTTCCTTTATCTATTCAATTAATTCTTCGTGCAATGTATTAACTGGATTTACTTCCAGGTAAAAATATCCACAGTCATCAAAATCAGACTAAGTAGTTACGCAGATGTTAAGACATCTTTATAAAAAAGTTACAAAAAAATTGTAAATTAAGCTTCCTAATTAAGTGTAAGCTAGAAATATAAATCGAAAAAATCCTATTTATAAAACATTGTAAATTCTGTATTAAAGACTTAATTATTTGTTGTTTTTATTGTAACCTGTTTGGATTAGTTTCCGCTTAGCTTTGCCGGTAAATACTCCCTTATGTATATTCGTAAAAACCCAGGCAAAGCAATCCTCTTGATCATTATAATATTTCATTTATCTACAGGAAGCATTAATGCAAATTCCATAAAAGGACGGATTCTTGATTCTGAAACTCATAAAGTAATTCCTGGTTCCGTAGCCAGTATTGTTGGTACCAAAACTATTTCGGTCGCCGATCCACAGGGCGACTTTCAATTCAGTAAGCTCCCATTTGGTACATACACTATTATAGGTTCTTGTATGGGTTACAAGAATTCCAAACCAGAAACTATAATACTTACAGCTGCCAACCCAGATATAGTTGCAGACATTTATCTTGAGCCTTCAATAGTAAAAATGAATGAAGTTGTTATAAATGGTGTGCAAAACAGGGAGACCAATGCAAGTGCCAGGCATGACGAGAGGATTTCTTCCAATGTTGTCAATATTATTTCTGCTAAAACAATTGAGGCTTTGCCTGACCTGAATGTGGCTAACGTACTTCAGCGTGTTTCGGGTGTCTCGATGATGAAAAACAGTTCAGGAAATAACACTCAGCTGGTGATACGCGGAATGTCACCAAGATACAACAGTACCCTGGTAAACGGGAATATTGTGCCAACAACCAGCGGTTCGACAAGAGCCGTTCCGATGGATATTTTTCCATCTGTTTTTGTTGGCCGTATTGAAGTTACAAAGGCTCTTACCCCTGATATGGAGGCTTCAGGTGTGGGAGGTCTGGCCAATATCATTATGAAAAACGCCCCGGATACTGCTGTATTAGCTGTTGATATAGCAACAGGATATAACCAGTATCTCATAAAGAATAAATTTTCAACATTTAATTATAAGGTTATAAACCTTAAAAACCCGGCACAATTACATGGTCCGGATTACATAACCAGTCCCTCCGATTTCCCTACTGCCAACCTGGTATTAAAGCAAATTCAGGCTCCTCCAGACCTTAGCGGGAGTATTTCTTATGGTAACAGGTTTTTCAATAAAAGGCTTGGCTTCCTTGTTTCCGGCACAATGCAGACTTCTTTTCAGGCTACTGTAAATAATTATCTTGGCACCCAACTGAATGCCAATACCAACAATTTAGACACCATATCATGGAACAAAGCGGAATTATTTAATCAGATAAAGAGAAAAGGTGTATTAGTCAGGCTTGATTATTGGCTGAACAAGAATAGTCAGCTGAGTTTTTCAAACAACTATTTCAGTATGGATGAAGTCAGGGCAAGACATGAGCAGGATACAACTTCAGACATAAATAAAGGAAGGCTTTACTTTGGTGATTTTACCAATCTGGATAAATCAAGTCTTGAAAGCGCAGTCCTCCATGGTACTCATTTCCTTTCTGAGAAAGTCAGCATCGACTGGACAACCATGTATTCTTTTGCCGGGTCTCAATCACCCGATTATGTTACAGTTAACTATAACCAGGTAATTCACCCCTCTGAGCAACCGGTTTACCTCAATTATTCAGATGCTGTTGACCGTATCTGGCAATGGAATACACAGAATGAAAAAGCAGCTTATCTGAATTTGATATATAAACCGCTTGTATTCCGGCATGCCTTTGAATTTAAATTCGGAGGTATGGGCAGGGATAAATACCTGATGAATAATGAAAATGATTACAGGAAAGATTTTACTTCAACCGGTAGTTTTCCTTACCCCGATGTAATAAATCTTTTCAAAGAGAATCTGCTTACCTGGCTGAATGATCAGCAATTGCAGGGTGATGCAACATATAATTCAGCAAATTTCAAAGCTCATGAAGACATTCTGGCGGTTTATGGAATGTTCAAAACTATTCTCGGAAAACTACAGATATTGAGTGGTGCAAGATTTGAACTTACCTCACAATCAAATACTCATAACGGATTAGATCATGGGCAGAAAGTTCTTTTAAGTTCGTCACAACATTACTCTGATCTTCTGCCAAGTCTGCACCTGAATTATCAGATAAGTGATGAACAAAACTTCCGGTTGTCAGTTTACAGGGCTATTAACCGTCCAAATATTTCCGAGACTGTTCCCTATACAAGCAGAAGTGCTAATGGAAATTCATCCGGAAACCCGAATCTTAAGCATACCGTAGCGACCTGTTATGATGCCCGTTATGAGTTATATCCTGCACGGGAAGAGGTGCTGACTGCCGGAATTTTTTATAAAGATTTAAGAAATCCGATCGAAGAGCAGGTTAATGGAAATAATGACAGGACTGTTACGAATGCAGACAAGGCAACAAATTATGGGTTTGAATTAGTTGGCATTAAATATTTTGGAAATTTTGGTATCAATCTTAATTATACATATACAAAATCTGATATTAAACAACCTAAAAACTGGAATGATCCATCAGCCAACAACGGATTAGGTGAAACTCTGAGAAAAATTGAAGATCGTCCACTTGCCGGTCAGTCGCCTAACTTGATCAATCTTGCTTTAGTTTACAGGAATGTCAGGATGGGATTGAACACTCAGTTTACCTATACGATGCAGGGTAAGAATCTTGTTAATATTAACAGTAATTATGGCCTCGACGGTTATCAACTAGCTTATAATGATCTGGGTTTTAGTTTGGAAAAGAGGCTATTACGAAGTTTTAATCTTTATTTAAAGGGGAGCAACCTACTCAATGAGAGTGTCCGGTTCCAGACAAAGAACGGAATCAATACCAGAACGCTTTTATCACAAAGAAGTTTCTTAATGGGAATCAAATTTAATTTATAATCAGAAAAACTTAGTAAAATGAAAAAGATCCAATTTTTGTTATTAATCGGAGCAATAATTACGTTGGCTGCAGTATCTTGCAAAAAAGATACCACAACACCCACACCAGTTGTAAAAACTCCTGTAAAACTTGGCCTGCCTCACAATCTCAAAGGTGAGATTAAAGGCTTCATGAAGACCGACTCTGTCTACTACCTGGTTGATAATGTTACAATTAAAAAAGGTGATACAGTTACCATCCAGCCGGGAGCAATTGTAAAAGCAAATGGGAATTATTCTTTCAATGTCAGTGGAAATTTTATATGTGCAGGTACTGAAGCAAAACCAATCTTACTTACGACCAGCTTTGGAAGCCCGGTTCTCGGCTTCGGTTATTGGGGTGGTATACAGGCTGACTCTAATGCATTAAATGTTGTTATTAAATTCACACATATCAATTGGACAGGTGGCCCGGCGGCAGATTTGAGCACACAGGCAGCAATTGATATTGAAGGTACACAGGCGAAAGATTACGGCGCAAAAATAATAATTGAAGATAACTGGTTCTTTGGAAGCGTTGACGATGGAATTCACCTTGCTGGTCAAATTCATGCAAGCGTGAGAAGAAATGTATTACAGCATCTGGGCGGCCCTGATGGTGAATCAATGAATATTAAAAAAGGGGTGCAGGGCGACATTTCCAATAATTACATCTGGGCGGCCGCCAATAATGGGATTAAATTAGAAACTGGCAGCGCTCTTCCCCAGACTGCAATGAATATATACAATAATACTCTTGTAAACTGCGGATGGCGAAAGGTTGGAGAATTTACCAATGGTATACTGATTGACAAAAATGCAGTTGCAAATATTTATAATAATATTTTAGTTGGCGATAGAAATGGTATAAATGTAACCAGTAAAGCCGATTACGCCAATTGTAAGGTTGGTAACAATCTTGTATATGCAATAGATGATTCTTTGGCTGTGAATGTATTTTCCGGAAAAATTGGGGCTTCGGCAACTGATATTACAGGCTCGGGGGTAGCGAAATGCAGTACTGTATTTACAAGCTGGGATAAGACTGTTGACATAACTGATCCCATTTTTTCCGATAAAAATGTTCCGAGTCTGGCATCTACATCCCCTGCAAAAGGAAAAGGGGCCACAACACTTGTGGGATCGTCCAAAGTTTCTTCATATTTCAGTATCACCGGTGCAACAAGTGATGCCCTGAACTCAGATATGGGAGCTTACCCTTCAAATGGTGCAGGTAATAAACATATGCCAGCATCTACCCAAGGTTCAAGGTAGTTGCTGCAGCGATATCAATTAAGGGGCTGACAGGTCGTGTGTTTAGCTCCTTTTTATTAGGATTTTGCTCAGTTTGTTAATTTCTTTTTCTAAAATTTAAATGATGAAAAAAATATCAATTTTAATTTTGTACTTCTTTGTATTGTTCATCAGTCTGAAGTCACAGGCACAAACAAATTATAAGATCGTCAATAAAATCCATCTCCAGGGGAATGAAAAGTGGGATTATCTGTTTTCTGATGATCAGGCCGGCAGGCTATATGTTTCTCACGGAACAATTGTCCAGGTAGTTGATGAAACGAATGGTCAGTTAATAGGAACGATAGAAGGAATGAAGGGCGTTCACGGAATTGCAATCGTAACTGACCTTGGTAAAGGATACATAAGCAGCGGCAAAGACACTACAGTGGTTGTGTTTGATACAAAAACTCTAAAGGTATTGTCAAAAATAAAAGTGTCAGGTCTTAATCCTGATGCCATATTATTCGATCCATTCAGTAGGAAGATTTTTACAAGTAATGGTAAATCCAACAGTTCAACTGTTATTGATCCTGTTACAGATAAGATTGTTGCAACTATCGCGTTGGAAGGGAAAGCCGAATCTGCCGTTTCGGACGGAAAGGGGAAAGTTTACATGAATTTTGAAAAGGAGAGTAAACTTTGTCAAATAAATGCAACTACATTTAAATCTGAAAATGTATGGCCTCTTGCTCCCGGTGAAGAACCGACTGGTTTGGCTCTTGATAATGAGAATCACAGGCTATTCAGCACCTGTAATAATAAGATTATGACAGTTGTTGACTGCATGAGCGGCAAAGTAATTTCGACTATTCCCATAGGTGAAGACTCTGACGGCGCTGCATTCGATCCTGAATCCGGATTGATTTACAGTTCAAACGGAGGAGGTACTCTTACTGTTGTAAAGGAAGACAAAAATGATTCATTCAGGGTATTAGAAAATCTCCCAACTCAAAAAGGGGCTAAAACCATAACAGTTAATCATAAAACCCATCATATCTATCTTTCAGCCTCTGATTTTGAACCAGAAACGGATGCCAGTCAGAAAGCTAAGATTGCTGCTAACACTTTTGTAGTTCTTGATATCGCACCAATTAAATTGAATAAATGAGAAAAAATATCTTTTTACTGATTATGATTTGCTGTTTGACAGCATTGAATTCATGTAGTTCGCAGAATGCTGAATCGAAGACTGGTAAAACCGATGTAACGCAAAGCCAGGTCAGTAAGATTAAGGGAGCATCCAACTTTTTTGTCATAAGTGACTGGGGATGGAATGGATTTAAATATCAGCAGAAAGTAGCTGATGGGATGGCCAGATTTTCAAATATTATTGAACCTAAATTTATAGTATCCTGTGGAGATAATTTTCAGACATCAGGGGTCATATCGACACAGGATCCACTCTGGCTTTCGAATTTTGAAAATGTTTACAGACAACCTTCAATGATGGTTGACTGGTATCCGGTTTTAGGTAATCATGATTATAAGGGAAGCACTCAGGCCGAGATCGATTATTCCAGAATAAGCCGTCGCTGGAGGATGACGGACCATTATTATACTTTTGTTAAAAAGATTAATGATTCAGTTTCAGCAAGATTGATATTCATTGATACGCCTCCTTTAGTTTCAGAATACTATAAAGGAGATGGATATCCTGATATAATCAAACAGGATACAGCCAAACAGATGGCCTGGCTGAAAGATATCCTATCACATTCAGAGGAAAAATGGAAAATTGTTTTTGGACATCATCCGGTCTATTCAGCCAGTAAAACACATGGTGACACCAAAGATCTGATTAAGAAACTGAAACCATTATTTGAAAAGTACAATGTTCAATATTACTTCTGTGGTCATGATCATGATTTTCAGCTTCTGAAAGAGAAAAACGGAAAAACGTCTTATATCGTCACAGGAACAGGAGGCGAACCAAGGCCCGCAAGTATGGATAGCCTTTCGGTTTTCAGTAAATCGGTTCCGGGTTTCTCACTGGTATCGTTATATTCCGACAGCATAAGAATTTGCTTCTTAGATACTGCGGGCACAGTTGTTTATAAGACCATACGAAGCTATAAATGATTAGCTCTCTTTAAAATTTAAATAGCTTGCTTTTGGGTTATTGAGTTTTTAATGGGTTGTTACTTCCAGCCGGTTATATAGATTTATCACAGATCCTATATAACCGGCATCTCAATGACAATGGATGTCTTGTACAAATCAGTAAAAATTTGGCAAACTGATTATTGCCAAGTATACAAACATCCTGTTAAAATCACATTCAGTAGCGCATTCCGGCATTGTGCAGGACTAAGTATATATAATACTTTGATTAATAGGACTTTAAAGGGATGAACTAATTACAAAAAATTAATAATTTTTTAATCAAACCCAGCTGATATTTTGAATATTATTAATGTATAATTACACTCAAAGTCACTTAATTGTGGTCAAATCCATGATATAATGAAACTACTTACTTCACAGGAACTCTTAAAGGCTACCAACATTGACATTCCAGGTGGTATAATAGTCGCAAATGCGATAATGCAGATATTTCGCTATAATGACATTAATAAGGTTTATTCGTCAATTTATAATGAAGACCCAGAAATATTTATTGATTCTATTCTCAAACAGCTTGATGTTAAATTTGACTTACCTGAAAAAGATCTTAAGAATATTCCTCTCAGTGGACCAATAATTACCATATCCAATCATCCCTTTGGCGGAATCGATTCTCTTATACTGATTAAAATACTTCTTTCGTGCAGATCTGATTTTAAAATAATGGGAAATTTCCTGCTTCAGCGAGTGGAACCACTGAAGGAGTTTATTCTTCCGGTAAATCCGTTTGAAACGAGAAAAGAGGTTAAATCCTCCTTCATGGGATTGAAAGCAGGAATCTCATATATTAAAGAGAGTCATCTTGTCTCAGTATTTCCTGCCGGTGAAGTATCTACTTATCAAGCTGATATTAATACAATAACAGACCGTGAATGGCAGAAGTCAGCACTGAAATTTATTAAAAATGCTGAAGTTCCTGTTATACCTATATATTTTCATGGTTCCAATTCTAGGTGGTTCTATATACTGGCAGGAATACATCCTTTATTAAGGACAGCAAAATTACCATCTGAACTTTTAAATAAAAAGAATAAGACGGTACAAATAAGAATAGGCAAACAGATATCCATAAAAGAACAATCAGAAATAAGTGACATCTCTAGGTACGGGCGATATTTAAGGGCAAGGACATATTCGCTGGGATCAAATATGGAGGTAAAAAGATTCTTTACCAAACCGGGGAAAAGATACGTGAAAAAAGTAAAGGCTATACCAGCGCCATGCGATAAGGAAATATTACTAAAAGAAATTGAGAGCATAAGAAAGACATTTGAACTTTTTACAGTTAATAATCAGAGTGCCTTTTTTGCACCTGCAGATGCCATACCGAATATCATAACAGAAATTGGCAGACTGAGAGAGATAACTTTCAGATCTGCAGGCGAAGGAACCAATAAGCCCATAGATATTGATGAATTTGATCTATACTTTTATCATCTGATACTCTGGGACAACAATGCAGGTAAAATAATAGGTTCATACCGTGTGGGAAAAGGGAAAGAGATTCTTAATCAATATGGAATAAAAGGATTTTATATCAGTACTCTTTTCAAGATAAATCATGAGTTTTCCTCCTATGTCGAACATTCCCTGGAACTAGGAAGATCTTTCATTGTGGAAGAATATCAAAAGAAACCATTATCTCTGTATCTGCTTTGGAAAGGTCTTATTACTGTATTTCTCAAAAATCCGGATTACAGATATCTTATCGGACCTGTAAGCATTAGCAATAACTTTTCAGAGTTTTCAAAGTCAATGATTGTAAAGTTTGTTAAAAGAAACTATTATGATCCCGGTCTTGCAAAATTTATAAAGCCTAAGAAGAAGTACAAGTTAAAAACTCATAAAAACGTTGATATAAACATACTTTTAGAGAATGCAAACGACAAATTTCAGTTACTTGAAAAAGTGATAAGTGATGTCGATATGGGATTGAAAATGCCAATCCTTTTAAAGAAATATCTTGAAGCTAATGCGAGAATAATAGGATTTAATGTTGATCCGCATTTTAATAATTGTCTGGATGGACTGATGATACTTGACATGTTCGATTTCCCTGATGAATTGGTGAATTCGCTTCTCCGTGAAGAGTATGATGAAGCTGTTTTAACTAAAATTGCAACTCTTAAATGTATTATCCCTGAAAAATTATAATGCGAAAAGGAGTATCTGCTAAAATATATGCTATCTTGTTTATCGTTTTTTCGATCATTTATCTTATTTGGGCTTTTTCAGCATCTTATCATTAAATCCAGCTCTTATGAAACCGTACACCAATATTTTAATTGAGGAAGATTTATCGCCGTATAAGAAAGACAGGATTGAAGAATTATTTTCACAGTTGACCAGAAGTGTCTCTGCGGCGCTGGAGACCTATTCAAATATCCACAGGGGCAGCGGACAAAAATCAATTGTGACTACAGCACTGTTCGAACAGGCCAGAGACATTGTCCTTGAATATCTGGGACTTAAGAGCAATTCCTATGTTGTAATCTTTTGTAACAGGAGAAGAGCTGAGAAGCTAAAGTCACTCATTAATCCAGGTAAATATAAAATTATCTCAAGCAATGACATTGGTCTTCCTCTGGGCGTATGGGTATTAGCTGTCAGGGAAAAGGATTTGCCTGAAGGCCGCCCCCTCCAGACAGGTGGTGGAACAACAAGGCTTGTGGCTCCCGATTGGATAGTCTGGGCTAAAGCACCGGGAAAATTCGAAGCGGGAACCCCCTCAATTGTTAACGTCATTGCTTTTGCACAGGCGTTAATCCTGCTCCGAAAGTCAGGAATAGATTCCTTCAAAAGTGAAGTAACAAAAATGCTGTCTGCTCACGATATTCTGTACCATGACAAGCTGGAACAATATTCAGGGAAGGAACTCCTGACAGAGTTCAGGAAGACTTTAATAGGAGGGAGTGTCATTGTTCCTACCATTGAAGGCCCCAAAGTCTATATCAACCTGGATAACGGAGCCAGCACCCCTACGTTTGCACCGGTTATGGATGCTGCAATTCAAACATGGCGTCAACCTGAGGAAGTAAAGAAGGAAATTGTGCATGAGGTCACATCAATCTGTTCTGGAATTCTGGGTGCGCCAAGGAAAGCTTTTGATTTTATTTTTACTTCCAACACAACTGAAGCCATTAACCTGGTTGCAGAAAGTCTGGCCGTAGAAGACATCCAAGACTTTGAACCCATGATAGTTAACACCATACTTGAACACAATTCAAATGATTTACCCTGGCGAATGGTTCCTGGACACACCCTTTTACGGCTCACCGTAAATTCAGATGGTTTTGTAAATACTAATGAGCTGGAAACGCTTTTATCTGATTATAACGGGAAATGTATTCATGGTAATAAGCGGATTACATTATTGGCGATAAGTGGCGCTTCAAATGTGCTGGGGGTGTTCAATGATTTAAAGGAGATCAGCAGGATTGCTCACCTACATGGGGTCCGCCTGTTCGTTGATGCGGCACAATTAGTTGCTCACCAAAAGATTAATATTGAAGATTGTGATATTGATTATCTGGCCTTTTCTGCCCATAAGGTTTATGCCCCCTTCGGCAGTGGATTGCTGGTAGCAAAAAAGGGACTGCTGAACTTTAGTTCCGGGGAGATAGATCTGATCAAAGCGTCAGGTGAGGAAAACCCCGGAGGCATTGCGGCAATGGGAAAAGCGCTTGTTCTTTTAGAGAGAATTGGGTTCGATGTTATAAGAGAAGAAGAATCTTCTCTCACCGCACTGGCTCTTCGTAGTCTTTCACAGATTGAAGGTCTGAAAATCAAGGGGATTAATAATCCTGATTCGCCGGAGTTCGAACATAAAGGAGGCGTAATAGTTTTTGAACTAAAGGGTTTATTTGCAAATGTTGTAGCAAAGTCTCTTTCAGAAAAAGGAATAGGGGTTCGAAGTGGTTGTCACTGTGCACATTTACTGGTCAAGCGACTTCTCAATGTCTCTCCGTCCCTTGAGCGGTTTCAACATCTGATTGTGACCCTATTCCCGGGTATATCGCTACCGGGTATAGTCCGGATCAGCCTGGGAATAGAGAACTGCAAAGAGGATATTTATTTCCTCATTGAAGCCTTGGAAAGCATTGCAAAAAAATCCACGGCTTCCATACAGAAAGCTGCTTCACAAGATGCACCTCGACCCATTTCCGCAAAAGTTCTCAAAGCGGAAATGAGAGAATTCACCATAGCAGCCGGAAACAAAGTATATACTCTGTAATATCCGGGATAATTTGATTCCTGAAATTATTTAGATTAGGAAAATGAAACCGGAAATTAATCACACGTTAAAGTGTTAAAAATTGCCGGTCCAGTTTCACACTTACTGCAGTTATAATTGCCCATTTTCTTCAGTTCTTCATATTAATTACAGAAAGTTGCAGGCTTTAGTCTTTATATTATAAAGCAATTATGATAAGTCTTCACCGAATACCTATTCATCCTTTAGAATATCAACAGGCCTTACTTTTACGGCTTTTATTATCTGGAACGTTATGGTGCCAAGTGCTACCAATATTATAATTAATGTGGCTAGTAAGAATTCCCAGATCTGTATACCGTACTTATTAGTTCCAGGAAGTACTTTGTAAACATAATATGCTGCCGGCCAGGCAATGAGAATTGAGTAAAGCAATAGCTTGATAAATCCTGATGAGAGTGTAATATAAAGATTACTAAATGAAAAGCCCAGTACTTTCCGTATTCCAACTTCTTTCATCTTCCTTCGTGTAAAGAACAGTATAAGCCCAAATAACCCGATGGATGAAATTATGATTGTCAGCAAAGCTATAAAACTGCATATCTTTCTGAAGCTTTTATATGCGACAACCGCACCTTCATTCTGTATTAAATCCTGAATATTGTGAAATTCAAATGCATCGTCAGGAAAGAATTGTTCAAATTCATTTTTTACAATTCTCATTGCAGCTTTACCGTTCCCCTTTGTATACCTGACAGAATATTCCCCGTTACTAATGACCGAATCCTGGATTAACCTGTAGAGATGCGGTTCAACAGGACTATAGGCAGAGAAAACAGTATAATCCTTTATAACTCCTATTATTTCGATATCCTTTTTGTATAGTTTAAGGTGTCTTCCAACAATATCTTTCCCTCCCATCATACTGGCAGCAGTTTCGTTTATAAGGCATTTATTGCCGTCAGCGGGGTAATCCTTTGAAAAATTTCTTCCGCTAGCAATCTTTAATCCGAAGGTTGGTACAAAATCGTAGCTGATGTTGCTGAATCTTACAAAAACCTTTTGGTCGGGATCAGAACCTACCCAATTAAGATCATCTCCTCCGGGTAAAATAAACGGGATATAATCTGAAACACATACATCCGCTATTTCAGAATGTTGCAACAACCTTTGTCGTAAAGGATCAATGGAACCTTTCTTATTGGTAACTATGTTTGAGAATAATACCTTGTCAGATTCAAATCCAAGATCCATTGTCAGCATATAATTAGTCTGACGATAAACTATAAAACTTAAAACCAGCATGAAAACTGAAATACTGAACTGTAGTGTCATCAATACCTTTTTCAGGCTGAATCCATTTGATTTTTCTTCAATAAACTTCTGTTTTAATGCTGCAACCGGATTAAAGGTTGAAATAACATATGCGGGATGAATTCCTGATAAATAGCCGGTTATAAAAGTTATTACCATTATTATCAAAATCATTTTCCAATTACCGATGACGCCTGTCAGCAATTCTGCCCCAAGAAATTTATTTAATATCGGGAAAAATGACTGGGCTATTAACAGTCCTATAGCTGCAGCGACATATGAAAGAGCCAGCGACTCGAACATAAATTGGATCCAGAGCTTTTTTCTGTTAAAACCTACTGCCTTCTTGATGCCTATTTCCCTGAAACGGGTTGAGGCATTTGCTGTCTGGAGATTGATGAAGTTTATTGATGACAATAATAGGATCAGCACAGAAATGACGGAAAACAATGTTATGGCAATGTTTATGTTACTTTCAAAATAAGGATTTGTGTGAAGCTTTGAGAGCGGGCGCAGGTAAGGGTGATGTTCTTTCCTGTAGTCTTTCAATGCTGAATAGATTTTGTCGTCAACTGTTTTTGATACTGCATTGGTTTTAAGTAACGCATAGGTGTAAAATGAGTAACCCCAATAATCGGTTTCATAGTTGGTCCAACCTGTTAAAACATTAAATAAGGACATGGGTATAAGAAAGGCCGGACGCCACGTTGACCGTTCCGGCATGTTTTCATACACACCTGTTACCGTAAAAACGACTTTGTTTTCTCCATATACCTGCTTGCCAAGTGCATCGCCTGACGGAAAAAGCCTTTTGGCAAGAGCTTCTGATAATACAATGGAATAAGGCTGAATGAGAGCCTTTTGATGATCTCCCGCAATGAATCTGAAGGTCATTATATCAAAAATAGATTGATCAGAATAGTATCCATATCGTGTCATGAACTGATTTTTCTTATCGGGTGAAAGAAAAACACCGTTTTTGTTATTGTCGCCTACATCATGAAGGAGAGCAACCTTTTCAATTTCAGGCAGACCGACCAGATCGCGCCTGCTCAAAGCCGGCGCTACGCTCCACGTATGTTTTACAGTGTTTTCTTTCTGATCCATAAATAGCTGAAGACGATAAACACGGTCATAATTAATGTTGTGCTTGTCCCAGGTCAGCTCCCCGTTAATAAATTGACTCAACAGTATAAAGACCGCATACCCGATCGCAAGGTTTGCAAGGATAATCAGATAAAACACTCTTTCCTTTGCAATCCGTCTTAGCAGTATATTGAAATATTGTAATATCATTGTACTATATATTAAAGGTTTTGCAAAAAATAATTATATAATCTTGTGAACAGGTTCAAATACCTTATCCGAACGTTCCAGCACGAGTTGCCCATCAAAAAGATTGACTACCCTGTGAGCTCTTTCAGCATGGTCAATCGAGTGTGTGACCATTACTATGGTGGTTCCTTCTGTATTCATCTGTTCGAGCATTTGCATTACCTGTTCTCCATTGCTGGAATCAAGATTTCCGGTAGGTTCGTCGGCAAGAATAAGCTTAGGACTTGTTATCAATGCGCGGGCTACAGCAACACGCTGCTGCTGTCCTCCAGAGAGTTGCCTGGGAAAATGACTTCTCCTGTGTCCTATGCGCATATATTCCAGGATTTCGTCTACTCTCTTTTTCCGCTTTACCAATGGTTCATTTAATGCAATCAGGGGTAATTCAACATTCTCATAAACAGTAAGCTCATCAATCAGGTTAAAACTTTGAAATATGAAACCAATATTCCCCTTCCGGAGGTTTGAGCTCTGTCTTTCGTTGAACTTCGATGTTTCTATGCCATCAAAATAATATTCTCCCGAATTGCCATTGTCAAGCAATCCAAGAATATTCAGAAGTGTGGACTTTCCGCAACCGGAAGGCCCCATAATTGCTACAAATTCACCTTTTCTGACTTCAAAATTGATATTATAAAGCGCGGTTGTTTCAACCATTTCTGTGTGAAAGACTTTTGATAAGTTAACAGTTCGTATCATATATATATTTTTTATGCTTTAATCGAATACTATGCCAAAAATGGTACCGATTGATATTCAAATATATACTGATCAGTTAATATCGGGAGGTAAAATTTTTGTACATTTTACGGTGTAAATTTTTTACATTTAAGAATTATTTGACCTCAATATGAAAAAAGACAAGCTTCTGATAGTGGATGACAATAAGGAGATCTTAAAGGCATTGCAGTTTTTGCTTATGACTGAATTTGATGTTATTGAAACAATCTCAAACCCCAATCAATTATATTCAGTACTTGAAAAAACTGATTTTGATATTGTGTTGCTGGACATGAATTTCAAATCAGGGGTGAATACCGGAAACGAAGGATTATTCTGGCTGAAAGAGATAAAAAAAAGATCACCTCACGTCGAGGTTGTAATGATAACTGCTTATGGGGAAGTTGAACTTGCAGTTAAATCACTGAGGGAAGGAGCATTTGATTTTATTATTAAACCCTGGGATAATGCCAAGTTAAAGGCCACTTTGGATGCAGCCTTCAAGTTAAGGAATTCAAACATGCAAATAGATAATCTGAAGAAGCGGGAGCGAATCTTAAAACAGGATGTGAACAAAAGTGTGCCTATGATAATCGGAAAGTCACCTGCGATGCAGGAAGTAATGAAAATGGTAAAGAAAGTTGCTGCCACAGATGCCAATGTGTTAATTACAGGTGAGAATGGTACCGGGAAAGAATTGATTGCGAAAGAAATACATAATTTGTCCAATCGTTCAAATGAGCTTTTTGTGCTTGTTGATCTTTCCACATTGACAGAATCACTGTTTGAGAGTGAGCTTTTTGGCCATAAAAAAGGATCTTTTACAAATGCATATGAAGATAAAACGGGCAGGTTTATGATGGCCGACAAGGGAAGTTTGTTTCTTGATGAAATTGGCAACATCCCAATGAATCTTCAATCCAAAATTCTAACGGTATTACAAACACGGTTAATTACTCCGGTAGGATCAAATCTTGAAATTCCGGTCGATTTCAGATTAATCAGTGCAACTAATAAAAATTTGCAGGAGATGATTACGAATAATATATTCCGTCAGGATCTTCTCTACAGAATGAACACTATACGAATACATCTACCTCCATTGCGTGAAAGACCTGATGATATTGAAGATCTGGCTATCCATTATCTGAATACTTATTGCAGGAAATACAATAAACCCTATTTGCAGCTAAATGAAGATGCATTAATAAAACTTAAGAGGAATCCATGGTATGGTAACATAAGAGAGTTGCAGCATACAATTGAGAAAGCAGTAATTCTTTCGGAAGGAGACCGTTTAAGATCTTCAGATTTCATCTTCATCGAAAATGAGATTATTCAATCTGATCAGCCTGAGACACTTGAGGATATGGAGAAAAAAATGATCCTCAGCACTTTGAAAAAAAACGGATTCAGTCAGAATATTACTGCTGAACAACTTGGGATAACAAGACAGACTCTTTACAATAAACTAAAAAAATATGGTGTCTGAAAGACTTCTTCAACCCCGCTCCGGATTTGTTTTGTTTTTCCTGTCCGTAATATCATTTACCGGTTCGGGATTCCTGCTGGCACATTCGAACTATTACCTGGCATTAAGTTTATTCATCGCAGGATTTGTATTCATATGGCTTATAATAAGAATTTATATCGCTACTAACGAGGCTATAGCCTTTTTCTTTGATTCACTTCGTAATGATGATACTTCACTACACTTCCAGTCTCTCAAGACAAACAGGTCATTAAAGAGTTTATATGAAAGTATGAATCTCTTAAACAGCCATTTTCAGGATATCAGGTTTCGGAATGAATATAATGAAACCTACTATAAAACAATAATTCAGAACGCATCAACCGGATTATTGGTATTGAACGGTAATAACCAGATTGAGTTAATCAATAAAGTTGCCTGCAACTATGCAGGTATTTCATCTGAGTCAAGGAATCCTGATCTCCTGAGAATCAAACATCCGGCTTTTTATGAAGCAATTTGTAATCTTAAACCTGGTGACAATATCACTTACAGAAATTTGCTATCGAACAAATTGCAATTGCTTGTTTTCATGGCTACGATGATCCGACGGAAAGATACGGACTTAAAACTTGTCTCAATACAGGACATAAGATATGAGCTTGAATCTAAAGAACTTGAGTCTTACAGAAAGCTTATGAATGTTATGACCCATGAGATAATGAACCTGTTGACACCATTAACGACTGTTGCAAAAGAGTTATATTCATTATATTGCAAAAGTGGTAGTCCAGGAGAAGTTTCTGACATTGATAAGGCCACAATAATAGCGACAGCAAACGGGCTCGCACTGATAGATGAGCAGAGTAATGGGTTGTTGAATTTCGTTAATAGTTATAGAAAAATATCAAAACTGCCTCAGCCTGAATTTACGACAATAAATGTAGGCGAGTGGATAGAACAGCTGAAAATAGTGTTTGATAGTAAAATGAGAGAAAACAAGGTTTCTTTCTCAATACACACTGACAAATCTCCTAAACAAATTGTAGCAGACAAAAATTTACTCAATCAGGTGATAATAAACCTTATAAATAATTCATTCGATGCTGTTTTGGAAACCGGCCTCGACAGGATAATTGAAATTAATATAATGAAAACCCTTCACGACAGGGTCCTTATTAAGATATCAAATAACGGTCCTGTAATTCCACCGCAGCTTCAGGAAAAGATTTTCATCCCATTTTTTACCACCAAAAAGAATGGGTCAGGTATAGGATTAAGCATTGCCCAGGAAATCATGAAATTACATAATGGGTCGCTTGTTGTAGTATCCACTTTGGAAGACAAAACCAGTTTTATACTTGAGTTTTAAATTTGAGTTTCTCTTCCCTGCAGATATATTGAACAGCCCATTTACCCGACTGACCTGCCGGTGGAAGTCCTCCTCCCGGAAATAACCATTGTCCGGACATATAGAACTTCTTAAGTCCAGGAAGTACAGGATTGATATTATCCATTAAGTTTTTACTTGAAGGCATAAATCCTTCATATGAACCTTTCCATACTCCAGTATAGTTTACATCCGTAACCGGTGTTGCCACATCAACAACCTCAACCTGAGATAAGATTCCGGGATAATGTTTCTCAAGCAACATTCTGGCATCTCTTTCAATGTTTTGTTTTTCAAGCATATAACCTTCTTTGGAAATTTCTTTCCACTGATCCCATGGAGATTCAAAGCGAATTACGATGACTGTTTTACCTTCAGGAGCCATGGTGTGATCAAAACAATAATTCATCATTGAATAACCCTGGGCTGTTTTGGTACTTCCTATCATTTGATCACTGATTAACCAGTTCTCAACAGGGTTTTCAGACCTGATAACGGAACTGATCCCAAATGAAACCTGAACAATCGGTGTAAACAGCTCCCATTTTTCATAAGCACTGGAAATTTTTTTGTTTAAATATTTACCCTCAAGCATATCGAAGATTGTCGAGTGCCCATCGGCTGCACTGATGACATAATCAGCATTTATTATAGTTCCGTCAGTAAGAAGAACTCCTTTAGCACAATCATTTTCTACAATAACTTTTTTTACTCTTTTCCTGGTTGTGAGTTTTCCACCCAGATTTATAAATTTTTCAGTCATCCTCTTCGCCATGGGTAATGAACCACCAATAAGATAACCTGCATTTTTCTGATTAAACCAAGCGAACATCATAATAAATGCAAGTGCAGAGAAATCCCTTGTTCCATAGACACTTTTTAAGAAATAAATCAAAGTTGGATTTTTAAATTTTAAACTTTTGAAATATTCATCACAGTTTTTCCTGCCATGTTTCATAAACAATATCATAATTGGCATCATGCTGAACATTGATTTGATTGTCTGACTGATTTTTCTCAATCCGGGCGGATCAGAAAAAGGCTGCAGGAAAGCAGATTTCCTCATATCATCGCACATCTTACTGATACTTTCTTTATCCTCAGGTGCCAGATCATGAAGGTATTTTTCCCACTTATCGAGATTAGTATATAGAATAAATTCTTTCCCATCATCAGCAAATATTTTTGTATGCACCTCATGGTCAATTATTTCTACCTGATCATTTAATACATTAGTCTCTTTCCATATATCATTAAAAGGGCCGTTTCGTGTACCTACAAGCCAGTGTAGGCAATAATCAAACCTGTATCCCTTACGTTCCCAGGCTGTACACTGTCCACCTGTGATGGAATGCATTTCGATTATTTCTGCATCAAACCCGTTAAGCCTTGCATAGATACCGGCTGAAAGTCCGGAAACACCGCCGCCTATAATCACAATTTTTTTATTCATGATATTTCCCTGTTTAGGTTTATAAATTACCAATCTGTATAACTCCTTCTATGATTCATAAAAAATATCTCATCCTGAAATTCCAGTACTGAAGTCAAAGTTATGACAGTAATAATTCTGGCGTACCTAAAATCGGCCAATAACGGAAATCTACCAGCGAGTGACCAGATAAGCGGTATGACGTAAAAAAATATTAATATTATTCTTCAAATTTTATCCGAATATCGACCAAAATCCGGAGTATGGTATTTAATAAAACAGTAATTTTATTATTCAAACAGAATTTAGATGTATTATTTTTCTTCTTATCAATCATCAAAATAGGTGTCATGGAAACAGAAAATGAAGATCAGAAAAATATTGTAAAAGAAGAATTGACTCTGACTGAAAAAAAAAGAAATTATGTCTATCCTGTCAGGGACTGGAAAGAATACTTTGGTGAATCCCTGTTGATCATTTTTAGTGTTTTACTGGCTCTGTTTTTAACAGATTACATTAATAAACAGCAGGAAAAGCGAAATACCAAAAATTTGCTCAATGACATACTTGTCGAACTGACTCATAATAGAATAGCAATTCTTGAAATGCAGGGATACAATCAGAAAGTAATCGATAAAATAGATTCTGTTCTGGTAAATATCAGATTGCAGAATGAACTGGTATCAAATGATGAGTTTCATTTAAAACTGATAGCACCAGATGGAGTTTTGTACCGTTATCCACGTAATGAGGCATGGACAATAGCGATTAATAATAATATCATGTCGAAGACAGACGTGGAAACAGCCACCTCTCTCACACAGCTTTATGAGGACCAGGGAAAAATTGCCAAAGTTGAAGAAGACGTGGCCAAAGTTCTTTTTGACAGAGCGTCAAGGGATCCGAAACAGGTTCATTTAACTTTAGAAATAATTAAAGATATTTACCGTGCATGGGCTGTCGACAGATTACCCGGATTAATAATCAGAATTGACGACGCTATTGGAAAAATAGAAAAGGCAAAATTATGAAATACAAAAGCGTTCAAATCAGCAAAAGGGGAGGTCCGGAAGTTCTGACTGTTGTGGAAAATGAACTTCGTTCGCCTCTTGGCAAGGAAGTACTGATTAAAATTCAGGCTTGTGGAGTTGGAGGAACAGACGTCTCTATGCGCTACTTTAATTATCCGGCAGCACCAAAATTACCTTTTGTTCCGGGATATGAAATTGTTGGTGTGGTGCAGGAGAAAGGCCCTGAAGTAACCAGATTTAAGAGGGGCGAGCGCGTAGCTGCGCTCTCAGTATTCGGAGGTTATTCCGAATATATCTACCTTAAAGAAGAGCATCTTGTTACTGTACCTGAATCTTTGGATGCCGGTGAAGTAGCTTCAGTTATCCTGAATTATACAAGTGCATATCAGATGCTTAGGAAAGCAGCGAAGGTTCAGTCGGGCGAACATGTTTTAGTAACGGGAGCCAGTGGAGGTGTAGGAACAGCATTGCTCGATCTTGGTAAAATGTATAACCTGGTTTTATACGGCACTGCTTCTAAAAACAAGCATGAACTACTGAATCATTTCGAAGCAAAATTGATAGATTACAAAAATGAAGATTTTATAGAAGTCATAAGAAACTTAAGACCGGATGGACTTGATTTTGTCTTCGATGGCATAGGTAGAGATTTTATCATTAAATCATTTAAGGTACTTCGCCGCGGCGGACTGCTTATTGAATATGGATTTTCATTTGAATCATTTTCGGTTTTCACAAAATCCATTTTCGATTTGTTTTCAGGCATTCCTCAGGGTAAGAAAGCAAGGGGTTATGGGATTTCTGTCAATTACAAAATGAATAGAAAATCAGTCCAGGAGGATATTTCAGCTGTTTTTTCTCTTCTTGCAAATGGTAAGATAAAACCGCTTATTTACAAAAGAATGCCAATCCTTGAAGCCGCTAAGGCAAACAGGCTTCTTGAAAGTGGTGAGGTAACAGGGAAAATAGTCCTGGTAAATTGACAGGATATGAATTATCTAACATTAACAATAGTACTGGTTATTACTATTATCAATTGTTCCTGCGAAAAACTTTTCCCTGGCTCAGATAAGATCCCTCC
>Ga0302323_100000772_pt1 | contig 25891 bp, 20 predicted proteins | sample Fen_T0_3_FD_201950 | JGI IMG/M metagenome (GOLD analysis project Ga0302323, IMG submission 201950) | Peat permafrost microbial communities from Stordalen Mire near Abisko, Sweden - Fen_T0_3 | ecosystem: Environmental > Terrestrial > Soil > Wetlands > Permafrost | place: Sweden: Abisko...
TTTTCTGGTCAAAACGAGTTCGAGATCTTGACCAATATCTACGAAGCCAATCTGAGTGTGCTCGATCGCCACGCGGCAGAGCTTGCTCCGATCCTGTGCGATACTCTGCGCCAGGCTTTGTCGCGCGACCCCGCCCAGCGCTTCCAGAGTGCCGTGCAATTCGCTGGCGCTCTGCGCGAGGTCGCGCGTGAACTCGATCTCAATCTGGGTGATTCGGAGATCGTGCCTTGGTTGTCCGCCTTGGGGATCCTGCCCTCGCGGAGCGGCACTCACGAGCGGCTGCTGCAAGCGCAAGCCGAGCAAGCCTTGCAACGCTCGACGAGCGTTACCGAACCGGTCCCGGGTATGTCGCCCGCGCAATCCGGGCAGCGACCCGCGCAGCAGCCACCGCCGGCTGCGCGTGCGCCGCGCTTCGGTGAGCCGCTGACGCGCGCCGCTTCGTGGCGCAGCGCGCTCGACCGCATGACGTTGCCGGCAGTTCTGCATGCGGTCGCCGCTCGCCAAGAAACGGGCGTGCTCGTGGCCCGCAACGAGCGTCGCGAAAAGCACTTTTACTTCGTAGAGGGCGAGCTGCGAGCCGCGCGCTCGACCGAACACTCCGAGCTGCTCGGCACGCGCTTACTTCGGGCCGAGCGCATCACGGAGCAAGATTTGACGGATGCGTTGAACACCTGCAAACGGACTCAGCGCTCGCTCGGTGAGGAGCTGGTCGCGCGTGGCATCGTTCGCGCCAGCTCCCTCTTGCGCGAGCTGGTCGAACAGGTCGAGGCGCGTTTCATCGAACTGTTTGCTTGGAATGACGGAACGCTCTGGTTCGTGCCCGGTGTTCGCGAGCTGCACCTCGAGGTCAGAGCCCCGGCACTAATGCCGACGCTGGTCACGCACGCGATTCGCGAGGCCTACACCGAAGACGAGATCGCGCTGTGGTTCGCGCGCGCCAGCAAGCTGCCCGTACACCGCGGCCAAGCGCGTCGCATCGACCCGACCAAGCTCGGACTCTCGCTCGCCGAGCGCCGCGCGCTCGAACGCGCCGCGACAGCGACGTCCATCGAAACCCTGGTGAACGAGCTGTCCGCCGAACGCGTGGCTACCCCGCGCGAGACGCTTTTCGGCCTGTTCGTTGGCGTCAGCATCGGTATCGTCTCCGTCCCGGGCTGGCGCTGACTCTGTCCGCTGCCGGGTGCGGTCATGCGGTCATGAGTGATTTGAATTCCCTCATGGTTGGGGACCCTAACGGCGGGTCGAGGGCGGCGCGCTCGGAGCGGGGATGGATGACGAGCGGCGTGCACTGGTGGAAGGCGGATTGAGGGTGCGTACGGAGGCGGAAGGAGAGGACTCGGGCGCGTCGTCCTCGAGCAAGTCTTTCAAGGTCTTCAGTTCGACCGGCTTGAACAAGGTCGGGCACGCGCAATTCTTGAGGTATTCGGCCTCCGCGCGGCCGAGCGCACCGCCGGTCACGAACACGAAGCGCTGGGCCAGTTCGGGGCGCCGCTCCGCGATGCGCGCGTGCAGGGTGTCGCCGTTGCGGCCGGGCAGGAAAACGTCACAGAGCACCAGATCGGGGGCGTAATTCCGATCGAGCAGCTCTACTTCGGCTTCGGAAGCTGCGGCGGCGGTGCGCACCACGTGCGGCCTGAGCGCGCGGCGGATGGAGCGCGCGAACACGGGGTCGTCGTCGACCACGAACACCTGTCGCGGCCGCGCCTCGACCATGCGCTGCTTCGCCGCGCGCATCGGGACGAGTGGGATCAGGCCGCTGTCCTCCTGCACGCGCGTGAGCAGCACGCGGAATGACGCGCCGCCGCCGATACGGTCGTGGACCTCGATGTGCCCGCCGTGCGCGGCGACCACGTCGCTGCAGATCTTGAGTCCGAGCCCAGTGCCCTGGCCGCGCTGCTTGGTCGTGTAAAACGGCCGAAAAATATGCTGAATGGCGCCGGTAGGGATGCCCGGGCCGTTGTCTTCGACCACCAGTGCGAGTTGCTCTCCGTGGCCCATCACCCGCACCCAGATCTCCGGATGCGCGCTGACCTCCGCTGCGTCAGCCGCGTTGAACACCAAGTTCAGCACCACCTGCCCGAGGCTGTCGCGTCGGCCCACGGTATACACCGGGCCATCGAGATGTTGCGTCAGCGTGATGCCGCGGCGCTCCAGGTGCGGCATGGCGATCGCGAGCGACTCTTTCACGATCGTCACCAGGTCCACGCACTCGGGCGAGATTTCGCGGCGGGATACCAGCGAAAGCTGCTCGACGGTATCGCGAATGCGTGCCACCGCGCTCTGAATGTCGGACGACACTTCACCGAGCTCGCGGATTGCGCCGGCCATGTTCGGATCAGTGACGTCGGAAAGCTCACTCACTTGCTCGACCAAGCGGCCCAGCTCTTCTTGCTGCAGGAGCATCGCGCCGGCCGGGCCACGCAGCTCGTGCGCGACGCTGGCTGTCAGTAGACCGAGGCTGGCCATGCGGCTGGCCTCGGCGAGTTCGTCGTTGCTCGGGACCGGCGTTGCGCGGATCTGTTCACGCTCCAGCGCGACAGCCAGCATGTTCGCCACGGTGGTGGCGAAATGTTTCGCTTCTTCGTCGACCCGCGAGGCATCGTCGAACAAGAGCACGAACACGCCCTGCGCGACTCGTCGCAGCAGCACCGGCACGGCCAGCGCGGTGCGGGCGCCGAGCGCGAGGATCTCGCCCGCGTCATCGATGGCTTCACGATCGCGACCGAGGTCCGTGAGCAGCACCATGCGCCGCGTGCTGAGAGCGCGCTCTGCAATCGTTCTCAGCGCTCGCCGCAGCACTAACAGCTCCGGGCCGCCGCGATCGCCGAGCCCGCGTTCCGCGATCGACTCGAGCCCCGGATCCAAGGTGAAGGCGGCCGCCGCGCGCGCGCGCATCGTCTCGAGCAGCACGTCGAGCGAGTCGCCGAGCAGGCCGCCACTCGATTCGCTCGCCAGACGGCCCGACAGGGTGTGAAGCGCGTCTAAGCGTTGCAGCCGCAGGAGCGGATTCATGGTGATTGCGTGGCAGCCCGTTGCAGAAAGCCCCCAAAGAGAGCCCTCACAACATAGGGCTTTCGGGGTGCAAAAGCCAAGCATCAGCGCAGGCATCGCCGCGCTCCTCGACGAGACTGCTTGGTGGGCGACGCTGACGCTAGGACCGCTAGGGCGTAGCGCGAGTTCCAGTGACGTCGTAACGTAACACCGGGTAGGGTGCAAAATCGCTGATAATCTTGAAGCCGGCCTGTTCAAAAATGCTGAAAGGTCCGGTCCAAAGCTCGGCCGGGCCGGCTTGATCGGAGCGCCTCGGGAAGGCCTCGATACAGCGCACCCCGCGGGTCTCGGCGATCGCGACTGCCTGTCCTACTAGCGCGCGAGCTACGCCGCGCCGCCGAAATTCTTCGTCGACGAGCAAGCAACCGACCGTGAGCACCCCCTGGCGCGGCCCCGAGAGCGCGGGCAGGCCCCGATACAAGCGCTGGTCGTAGAGTTTGGGCAGGCGCTCGGCGGGGCACAACTTCAGCCAGCCTACCGCCTGCCCGGCATGCAGCGCGACAACGCCTCGCAGCTCCGCGTGCGCCGTCGCCAGGCTATCGACAAAGGCCGCGCGATTCTGCTCAGGAGCGTTGAACAGGCGATCGAGCCAAGCGTTCTTGTCGCCGGTGAAATGCCAATATTGACAATGGCAGGGCGTGCCGGTGCGTTCGAACAGCGAAAGCAGCGCCCCCGTGTGCTCGGCCTCGGCGGCTACTACTTCGAGCTGCAAATTCGCACCCTCGGTTCAGCCGGGTATGACGATCATCGGCTGGGAGGCAGCGCGGGACCGCCAGGCGAGGTGAGCCGCTCGACGGCGGCGGCGAGTGTGAACAGCCGTTCTTCCTCGAACGCGGGCGCCAAGAGCTGTAGCCCGACTGGCAACGCGGGCTGGGTGGCAGTGGCCTTGGCCATGGCGCACGGCACGCTGAGCCCGGCGATGCCTGCTAGGCTGGCCGGGAGGGTGTAGATATCTGCCAAGTACATGGCCAGCGGATCATCGGCTTTTTCGCCGAATTTGAAGGCGGGGCCGGGGCTCGTGGGCGCCGCGATGGCATCTACTTTTTCGAACGCGCGATCGAAGTCTTGTTTGATCAGCGTGCGCGCCTTCTGCGCTTTGCGATAGTACGCATCGTAATAGCCGGAGCTGAGGACGTAGGTGCCGAGTAAGATGCGACGCTTCACCTCGGGACCGAAGCCGGCGTTGCGTGTCTTGCCGTACAACGCTTGCAGATCACCGCGCGGCGGTTCGACGCGGAGCCCGAAGCGTACGCCGTCGAAGCGAGCCAGGTTACTCGAGGCCTCGGCGGTGGCCACGATATAGTAAGTCGCGATGCCGTGCTTCGTGTGCGGCAGCGCGACCGGATGCACTGAACAGCCTTCGCTCTCGAGCGCACTGATCGCCGCCCTCACGCTGGCTGCCACCGCAGGATCCAACCCCTCACCGAAGTATTCTTCGGGGATACCGATGCGCAGCCCTTTCACCGGTCGATCGCAGGCGGCTTCGTAGGCGCCGACTGGCACGTCCGCGCACGTGGAGTCATGGCCATCGACCCCGGAAATGACCTCGAGCAGCCGCGCAGCGCTGCGCGCGTCACGCGCGAACGGCCCGACCTGATCCAGGCTCGATGCAAACGCGACCAAGCCGTAGCGGGAGACGCGGCCGTAGCTCGGCTTGACGCCGACGATGCCGCACAGCGCGGCGGGCTGCCGAATCGAACCGCCGGTGTCGCTGCCGAGCGAGCCCGCAGCCATGCCGGCGGAGACGGCCACGGCACTGCCACCGCTCGAGCCACCGGCGGTGCGCGTAGGATCCCAAGGGTTTTTCATCGGACCGAAGGCGCTGTTTTCGCCGGACGAACCCATAGCGAACTCGTCCATGTTCGTCTTGCCAACGAGCACGGCGTCGGCTGCGCGTAGCCGCGCCACGACGGTCGCGTCGTACGGTGGGCGCCAGCCAGTCTCTGCGCCGGAGCCGCCGGTGCCTTCCGCATTGCGTCGGGTCAGAATCTTCGACGCGCAGGTGGTCGGCGCATCCGCCGTGCACAGTGCATCTTTGATCGCGATTGGTACGCCGCTGAGCTTGCCCAGGGCCGCGCCGCTCTTGCGTTTGAGATCGACAGCGGCTGCAGCTGCGAGCGCGGCGTCACGCGACACATGCAGGAATGCCTGCAAGCCGCTTTGACTCTCCATCCGTTGCAAGGCCCGCTCGGTCAGCGCCACGGCGCTGATTTCGCCGTTCTTGACCTTGTCGGCCTGTTGGGGGATCGGCAAATCGAGGATGTCGCTCATTCGTCGACGAACGCCGGAACGGCGAACCCTCCACCCGCGCTGCGCGGCGCTTCCGCCAGCGCCACTTCATTGGTCAGGCTCGGTTCGACCGTGTCCGGCCGCAGCGGAGCGCCCAGCACGGCGACCTGCGTAGTTTCTGCGACCGACGCCGTGTCGAGCTCGGCCAGCGAGTTCACGTATTCGAGGATGTTGCCGAGATCCTTCTGCATGCGATCGATTTCGCTGTCCCCGAGCTCGAGGCGCGCAAGTCTTGCGACGTGTAGAACCGTTTCACGAGTAATGGCCATGATGAGCGGCGCGCAGGCTAGCATCACGGGCCGCGGTCTGCATTCGACGAGCCACCTCGGATTCGACTATCGTCGCGCCATGTTTCCGTCGATTCCGCTGGCAGGCCGAGCGTCTGGCGTTCGCGAGACGCAGGGCGGGGGACAGCCGCCTCCTGGTGGTTGGGGTCCACCCGGTAATTACGCTCCGCCGGGAGGACCCCCTGGGCCGGGAGGTTACGGTCCGCCGGGCGGCGGTCCGCCGGGAAGTCCGCCGGGAGGCGGCCATGGCCCCTCTGGCCCGGGAGGCTACGGTCCGCCGCCCCCGCCCGGTAAACCGATCACCGGCTCGGCGGCGACCATGGCCATGCATGCCATGACGATCGATCCGCGGACGGGCCTGCCGCGCGGCGAGAAGCCGCCGGCGAGTACCGCCGCGGTGGTGGCTTTGGTGTGCGGGATCCTCCTGTGCTTGGGTCCGTTTACGGGCATCCCGGCGATTGTCGCCGGTGTGCTCGGTCGCAAAGCCGCCCGCGAGTTTCCGCAAACCGTAGGTGGGCACGGCATGGCGACTGCGGGCCTCGCGCTCGGCATCGTCAATCTAGTGCTCTCCCTGTTCGCGACAGCGCTGGCCATCTGGCAGTTTCTGGCGCCAAATTAGCCGCGCGCGAAGTCAACTTCGTGGGCATCTGTTCAGGCCTAATTTCAGCTGGATCCGAAGATAACTGCGCTCGCAACTCCGGTCTTCGGCGCGCCGACTGGCTCGGGTGCAGGGGCTCCCGTAGCCATCGTCCTGCTCGACGCCAGGAGACCTCACCGATATGCTCCAGCCTGCAAGCGGTCGGCCCCGCACGCGCGACCGAGGTAGCAACTTGACTGAGTTTCGCGAATTTCAGGACGGCGAAGTCATCGAAGGCACGCGCTACCGTGTTCTGCGGTTAATCGGCGTGGGCGGCATGGGCTCGGTGTACGAAGTCGAGCACATCGAGCTTGGTAAGCGTTTCGTGCTCAAGGCGCTGCTGCGTGAGCTTTCTCGGCGCGACGACCTGGTGCAGCGGCTCCGTAACGAGTGGCGCGCACTGGCTCGTCTGCAGCATGACAACATCGTGAACGTCACGGACGCCGGTACCTCTGGCGGTGGCGTGCCCTTCTACGTCATGGAGCGCCTCGACGGTGACACCCTTGCCGCGCTTCTGCGGCAAAAGCGCCGTCTCCACGTGGTCGATGCCGCGAACATCGCGAGCTCGGTGCTCGAAGCGTTGAGCGCTGCGCACGAGATCGGCGTCATTCACCGCGACGTGAAGCCGGCCAATGTGTTCATCGTCAACGGTGGCGGAGTGAAGTTGCTCGATTTCGGCATCGCCAAGATCGCCGATGCCACCGGCGTCGTCACCGCCCGTGGCTTGGCGGTCGGCACTCCGCGCTATATGTCCCCCGAGCAAGCCCGCGGCGAGCGCGTGGACGGTCGTTCGGACATCTACGCAAGCGCGTTGCTCTTGTTCGAAATGATCGCGGGCGTCGGTCCGTTCGATGACGCGCTAGACTCGAACGAGCTCTTGCTTGCGCACTTGGCGCGCGAAGCGCCACCGCTATCGTCTTTGGTGCGCGGCGTGTCGCCCGAACTCGAGCAAATATTAGCCAGCATGCTGGCTAAAGATTGTCGTCAGCGGCCGCCGAACGCTCGGCACGCCGCCGAGCAATTGCGTAGTTTCGCGCTCCGTCAACGCTCTGCTCCGGCAACGGACGCACCCACGGCGCAGGCGGGCTATGGCGCGCAAACTGTAGACCTAGTGCGGGAAGGCGTGGCCAAGCCCATTCACGAGTCGATCACCCGGGCTGAAGGCGCCGCGCGTAAGCAGCTCGCTCGCGACGCCAACCTGTCGGACGACGCACTCACCCAGCGCATCTCGCGTTTGCATGAGACGACGCAGGTAACGCTTTCGATCAGCACGGGTGAATCGCTGTCCGTCAGCTCGGTCCCGAACACGACCTTCGTGTCACCGCCGCCGTTCGACGGCACGACGACGTTGCAGATGTCCTCCGTCCCGTCCCGCACTCAAAGCCCCGTGCCCGAGCCGCCCAACCAGCCATTCGCCGAGCGACCCGAACCAACGGAAATGCTGGGAGAGCTACCGCCGTTGGTCGAGCCGCCCGTCACACGCACTCAGGTGCCGTTGTCAGAACGTGCCCGCCCGGTGAGCCTCACGCCGCCGCCCGTGGTCGACACCGGGCGCAGCGAAAGCTCGGGATCGCTTCGGGTGCAGCGGGTAGGACGCTGGGCCGGCAGGGCCGCAGCGGGCGTGGCGCTGCTGATCGCGACTGGGCTTGTCTGGCGCTGGGCTGCAACTCGCGGTGGAAGCCCCGCATCGGTCGCCGCGGCTCGCCCAGTGGCGCTGAAAACCCCGATCCAGGCTGGCCTGCCGCCGGAGCCGGTCGCTGAAAGCGGTCCGCTGCCTGCCGCAGCTCCGAAGGCCGCGCTGACGGCCAGCGTGAGCCCCACGCCCGCGCTGACGGCGAGTGTGAGCCCCACGCCCGCGTCCTCGGCGCGCCTCGTCGGGTCCCCCGCGGCCAGCGGCTCCGGACGCAATTTGAGAATGATTCTAGGTACTAAGCACTACGGTACGGTGTCCGTGCGGAACCTTCAGCCGCGTACCCGCGGCCCTGGCCCCGGGCTGCCCGGCTCGGGCCTGTAACGGCTTGATTTGGGTGCTTGCGCGGCCGGCACTCGTGCCGTAAGTTCCGCGCCCCTTGCCGTCCTGGCAGGGATCTAAACCCCAATAAAAACCACACGCCCCACACGCGACCAAGCGAATCCGGTGCTCTTCTTCGGCCCTCCGATCCCTCGGTAGGTCAGGAGAAAAGTTGATTCGAAGGCGGGGCGGAGGAAAAACCGAAAGGAGCAAGCGTCATGGCTGAATCAGTATCGGGTGTTAATTCGCCCACCGAAACGTTCGAAGGCCCCAGCGAGATCGCAACCAAACTGCGTGATCCCGCCAACCCCCTGACTGTCCGCGAGCTCTTCGAAGCCGGCGTGCACTTCGGTCACCAGACCAAGCGCTGGAACCCGAAGATGCGCCAGTACATCTACGGCGCGCGCAGCGGCATTCACATCGTCGATCTCGATCAGACCGCTCGCTTGTTCAAGCGCGCCTATGACTTCGTGCAGGAGACGACCGCGCGTGGCGGCGGCGTGTTGTTCGTTGGCACCAAGCGCCAAGCGCAAGAAATCGTCAAAGAAGAATGCCGCCGCGCTGGCGCCTACTTCGTGACGAATCGCTGGCTGGGCGGCACTCTGACCAACTTCCGCACCATCAAGGGTGGCCTCGACCGTCTGCGTTCGATCGAGCGCATGAAGGAAGACGGCACCTACGAGCAACTACCGAAGAAGGAAACCGTGCAGCTCGAGAAAGAGCGCGCGCGCCTCGAGAAGTACATCGGTGGCTTGAAGGGCATGGGCGCAGTTCCCAGCGCTGTGTTCATCATTGATCCCGCGCAAGAGACGATCGCGGTGCAAGAAGCCCGCAAGCTTCGCGTGCCAATCGTCGCCATCACGGACACGAACTGCGATCCGGATTTGGTCGACTACGTGATCCCGGGCAACGATGACGCGATTCGCTCAGTGCGCCTGATCACCGGCGCGATCGCCGATGCGTGCGTCGCCGGTGCCTCGCGTCGTCGCGAGTTCCAGCAGCAGCGCGACCGCGACAGCAACTCGAATGACGGTCGCGATGGTCGCCAAGGCGGCCGCCCGGGCAACGATGCCCAGGTCGTTTACGCGGGTGGCCGCGGTAGCCGCGGTGGTTCGGACTCTGCGAACTGAGAGGTAAACATGGCGCAAGTAAACATGCAGCTAGTGAAGGAGCTCCGCGACCGCACTCAAGCGGGGCTCAATGATTGCAAAGCCGCGCTGCTCGAGGCCGAAGGCCATCTGGAAAACGCTGTCGTCGTCATCCAGAAAAAGGGCCTGGCCAAGAGCGTCAAGCGAGCGGGCGCGATCGCCAGCGAAGGCCTCGTGGTCACGAGCGTCAGTGCCGATGGCAAGCTCGGCGCGATCGCCGAGGTCAACATCCAGACTGACTTTGCGGCGCGCAACGCCGACTTCATTGCCTTCGCGGGCAAAGTCGTCGAAGCCGCGCTCAAAGCCAAGCTGGGAGCTGATCTGGGCGCCGAGCCCATCCCAGGCGGCGCGGGCACGATCGAAGAAAATCGTGCCGCACTCGTGGGCAAGCTGGGCGAGAACATCACGGTCCGTCGTTGGGACCGCCTCTCGATCGACGGTGCTGGTCGTGTGCACTCCTACGTGCACATGGGCGGCAAAGTCGGCGTGCTGCTCGCGGTTCGCACCGGCACGGATGCCGCCGCGAAGGCCCCCGCGTTCGAGAAGTTCGTGGACGACAGCGCCATGCAAATCGCTGCCATGTCGCCCCAGTTCCTGAACGTTTCGGAGATGCCGGCGGACGCTCGCGGCAAACAAGCCGCGATCTTCGACGCGCAGCTGATCGAAGAAGGCAAGCCGGATGCGGCTCGCCCCAAGATCATCGAAGGCAAGCTGGCCAAGTGGGCCAAAGAAGTTTGCTTGCTCGAGCAAGACAGCGTGATCGAAACCGACAAGAGCGTCGAAGCGCTGCGCGCGAGCCTGGCAAAAGAGCTCGGCACCGACGTCACGCTGAGCCGCTTCGCGCGCTTCCAGCTCGGCGAAGGCATCGAGAAGCCAGCCACGCCTGACTTCGCCAGCGAAGTGGCCAAGATGGCCGGCGGCGGCTGAGACAGGGCCGCCCGCGACGGCGCGAGCGTGATTGAGACGACGAAAGGGCCCGAGGTCGCAAGACCGAGGGCCTTTTTTTCGCCTCGATGCCCGAGCAAGAGTCCGAAAGACCGATCCCTCCGCAGGGGGAATTATGCCTCAGAGCGCGCGCCTTGTGCGGTTTTCCAACGCGGGGTAACGTGCGCGGATGCTTACAAAGTCGGCTCGTCGCTCGACTGGGTACGAGGGTGCTCTCTAAATGCGACGCCTGCCCATGGTCAATGCGTTGCGAGAACGCGCAACCGGGCTACTCAGGATCGCGCTTGAAAGTGAGCACATTCCACCCGACGTGCGCGCACAGGGGCGACGGATCGTGCAAACCGTCAAGGATGCCGCGCAGTCGCTACAATGGCCGCGGCGCCCGGAAGCCATCAATGTCGAGATTACGGCAATTTGCGATGCCCGCTGCATCCATTGCCCGCGTGAGGACATGGATCGCTCTCAGCGACCGATGGAGCTCGACCTATTCAAAAAGCTCGTCGATCATGCTGCCGAGATGCGCGTACCGGACCTTGCTCCGAACGGCTTCGGTGAGCTGCTGACCATGCGCAGCTTCGACGAGCACTTCGCGTACATTCGCTCGAAATCCCACCGATTTCGGATCAAAGTCAACTCCAACGGCTTTCGCCTGGACGACGACAAAATCGAGTCCTTCCTCCGCCACGAAGTAGATTTTTTGAACATCACGCTCGATGGCGCGACGGCAGAGACGTTCGAGAGCATTCGACTTCGCCTGAAGCTGCCTCAGATCGAGGATAACATTCGGCGATTGATCAAGATGCGCGACGAGCGCGGCTTGAAATATCCCAAAGTCCGCGTCGGAATGATCGCCATTCCGCAGAATATTCACGAAATCGATGCCTTGCTAAACAAGTGGAAGAACGTCGTGGATTTCGTGGGCGTCGGTGGCTACTCGAATCGTGCAGGGAGCCTCGACGAAAAGGGCATCTTCGGCCCAGCGCCGACGGCCCCGGACACGACCGCACTGACCATCGCCCCCGCCCAGGCGAAGAGTTGCGTATTGCCCTTTAGAGACATGAGCATCTGGGCCGACGGTCGCGCGGTGCTCTGCTGCGACGATTGGAACGAGACGCACGTCGTCGGCGATCTGAATACGCAGTCACTCGCGGAGATCTGGAACGGCGAACCGCTTCACAAGGCAAGGGCCCTGCACATGGCAGGGCGCGGTGCCGATCTCGAAATTTGCAGCAAATGCAACATGTGGAGAGAAGCGTCGGGCGCGCGGCTCTGGTCTTGAGAGCGCCGAATCGGCCGTCTTGAGCGGCTGGACCTTTCCGTGCGCAACGTCGTAGTCGGTGCTCGATTTCTACAGGCCGTGTATCTTGCCGTGATCGCCCACCACATCGTGCAGCGCATCACGCGTGTCGACGACGAGCCTCGCTTCACTCAGGAGCCGTTCGCGATCGAGGATGGTGTGATCGGTGACGATGACTACAGCGTCGAAGCTCGCGAAGCCCGAGGCCGGATCGACGCCTTTCATCGACACACCCTCCTCGTTCAGTTCCGGGACGTATGGGTCCATGTACGCAACTCGCGCCCCTCGCTTTTCCAGTTCGTAAATGATCTTGAGGGCAGGGGACTCGCGGACGTCGCGGACGTCGCGCTTGTATGAAACGCCGTAGATCAGGATTTTGGAGCCCCGCACCGGTTGCGACTGAACGTTCAGCGCCTCACTGATACGCTCGACTACGTAGCCGGGCATGCCGCTGTTGATCGAGTCTGCGAGCTCGATGAAGCGCGCGCGGTACTCCAGGGTGCGTAGTTTCCAAGACATGTAAAGCGGATCGACCGGGATGCAATGCCCCCCGAGACCCGGCCCCGGGTAGAAGGGCATGAACCCGAACGGCTTGCTGGCGGCGGCGCGAATCACTTCGAAAGGATCGACTCCGAGCTTGCGGCTCATCATCGCAATTTCGTTCACGAGTCCGATATTTACCGCTCGAAAAGTGTTTTCCAGCAGCTTGACCATCTCTGCTGTCTCGGTCGAGGACACGGGCACGATCTGGTCCAGGATCCGGGAGTAGAGGGCGGTCGCCACGGTCAAGCACTCGGGGCTCGCTCCGCCCAGAACTTTCGGCGTGTTCTTGGTTTTGTACACCTCGTTGCCCGGGTCGACGCGCTCAGGAGAAAACGCGATGAACACCGTGCGCCCGAGCGCCGCGCCGTTCTCGGTTAACTTGGGGACCAAGACTTCCGTTGTCGTTCCCGGGTAGGTGGTCGATTCGAGGATCACGAGCATGCCGTCGTGTTGATGACGGGCGATCTCTTCCGTCGCGGCGACGATGAAGCGCATGTCCGGATCACGCGTCTTGTTCAGCGGCGTTGGCACGCACACGATCACCGCGTCGGCCTCGCGAAGCACTGCTGGGTCGCTGCTGGCGTCCAGCATCCGCGACTTGACATACGGCGCCAGGTCGCCAGTCGGTACATCGGCGATGTACGACTCCCCGGCGTTGAGCAATCGGACCTTCTCCGCATCTTTGTCGAGTCCTGTGGTGCGGAACCCCGCGCGCGCGAACTCAGCGACCAAAGGCAGGCCGACGTAGCCGACGCCGATGACGACGATCCGAGCGGACTTGGTCTCGATTTTCTGGAGCAGGGAGGTCATCTCTGTCCAGGACCGCCCGCAAGAACGCGTGCTGCCTCGTCCAAACGCACGAATGCGTAGCCTTGAGAACGCAACGTCTCCAGTGCTGCTCCCAACGCCTCCAGCTTGCGATTCAGGGGAACGCGCAAGTCGGGTTGTACCGCGAGCAACCGCCCCGGCACGTCGCACGCTTCTAGAAAATCGATCCCGTGCAATTCCAAATTGACGAAAGGCAGCCCCACGGCTGTGCGCGCGAGTAGCCGCGCGCCGCCGGGACCCAGCAGCGTGAGGCTCGTACCGATGAACGGTAGGCGAAGCGGGCCAACCACCTGAATTGGAAGCTCGAGCAGGCCCTTGCCCGGCGCCCAGTAGGGGTTGCCGATCCGGTAAGGCATCGTAGATGCACGGAGTACGCCCGGATCGCCTAGAATCGAATCGGACGTGCGCCTCAGCAATTTCATGGACAGCAGCGTCGCTGCCTTTGCCGCGTAGTAAGCGGGACAGGGAAAGACGGATGAGTCGTAGCTGAAGCCGGCCTCACCCAGCACGGCCATCAGCGAGTCGCTCACGGTATAACCCGGAGCACGGAAGCCCTCTGGCCGTACGCCGAGCAGCGCCTGAATCTGACTGCTCGCTTCGACGACCTGACGTATCTGCTCGGACCGCTCACGCCTTGTCAAATCGTACAGGTGGTCGAGCGAGTGATTGCCGATTTCATGCCCGTTCGAGACGGCTCGCCGGAGCATTGTTAGGTTCTGCCCGCGGTCCAAGTCGCGTGTGATCACGAACAGGGTGAGGGGCAGAGCAAGGCTCGTCGCAAAGTCCAGGATGCGCGTTAACGCCAAGTCATAGACAGCGTGGCATTCTGGCGCCGATGACAGGCCATGAATTGACGCGTAGCAGGCGATTTCATCTAGATCGATCGAAACCGAGCAAAGTCGCACGCGCGGATTATAGCTGATGACGAGAGCTAGGGTACGATCACCAGGATCGGCCAGGGATGGGAGAAGTTTGGGTTGATCGGGTCGATCGAGTCGATAATAAATGAATACAACGAGCGTCCGCCCACCTTGGGGGGATTGGCGGGAATGGTGACCGTCGCGGTTAGCTCATCTCCGTTGTTCACCGTCGTGGTACTCAAGACCGCCTGCCCGTCGAAGTCGCTGTAGGGCTCCCATCCCCAATTGACGCCGAGCTCCCAAGCCGGCGCCGGCAGGTTGGACCATGCGAGGGCGTGGATGATCAGTGTTGTACCTGGCAGCGCGTGATAGATGGTCTCGGCCGACGAAACCGAGAAAAATGGGTGTTTAGGATCGCTGGGTTGACATGGGTTGTTGCCGGCTTGGGCGGCCTCGTTGGACCAGACGTCGTTCACCGAGAAACCGTCGATCATGTCATAGGACTGGTTCAAGCACAGGTCGGCGAGCTCGGGGCCACTCAGCATCCCCCAGGCCTCTAGCGCTCCACTCTCGGTGCCGTCCATGAACCAGCCCGTGTTAGCGGTAAGCAGCGGCACTGTGGCAGCCTCGAAGTATTCATGCGAAGCCACGTCCGTGGCGATCATGAGCTCGTCGCCTGCTTCGAAAGAGCAACGCGGAATTACCGTGAACGGCACTATGCCGGTGGACACTGGGTTGTCGACCGACGCCGCTCCGTGAAATCCAGCGAAGGCGACACAGCTCTGTCCTACCCGCCTCGTGATCGTGGTGCTGGCAGGATAGAAAAGCGCGAACACGGTGTTTGCTGATGGCTTTGGGAGCGAACCGTCGGCCACTCGCGCATCGATCCAACTCGCGATCTGCGCTTCCGAAATCGATGCTGGGGCGCTCTCGAAGTGCACCCCAGGCAGGTGTGTTCCGGGCTGCACGCCATATTCGGCGCCCACTTGCGTCCAATAGTCGCTCGCGACAATCCAGCTGTTGAAGCGCTCGAGATCGGCGCGCAGCGGATCGTCTCCGAAGTACACCGCCACGAGCTCAATGTTTTGGATCACCGGCCCGCCGTGCGCCGTGACCAGCGGGAATGCCGTGTGTGGAGCTGGCACAAAGACGTCAACGGTGCCGGCGGCCCCGGCCTCCGGAGCGGGATTTGCCACATTGCCACCGCCGCCAGCAGCCGCATCGCCCGCTAGACCAGCAATGCTCCCGACCATGGTGGTGCCAGCTTCTGACTCCGCGCCGGCTCCGGACGCTGCGTCTGTCCCGGAGTCGCTGCCGGCCATGTGGCCGTCGGGCCGTGACGCAACAGAATGGTCGTCGGAGCCGGGCCCACCACAGGCCGCGACGAACTGCGCGGCGACCGCGAGCAGCGCGAAGCGTCTGAAAAATACGGATGGACAGAGGTGCGCCCCGCGTCGAGCGGCAACAACGGGCATGCGACGTCTTCCCATACTTTGCAACGTATACCATGCGAAAATCACAAACCGTTCGCGCGCGACGGCCCGCCGCCGGCTGTTGCGGACCGCAACTTCTCGAGACCGCCACTTCTCGAGAAGTTGTGGGCCCATGCCATGCTAGCCTCGTTCACTGAGCGATGGCATTGCGCACGGATAACCGGTGTTACCGCGGAACGCTCGCAAACGATCTGTTCGTTGCTGTGCGGTCGTCGTTAGTCCCCGTCGCCCAATTCCTGGCTGGCACGAGGCGGTTTGAACCCGGTCCGGGTGCCGTCGCAGCGGAAGTACAGGTAGTTGCTGATCCTGCCGCACCCCGAAAGCGTTTCGTCCCCGACGAGTACTACACCCGCATCGTCTGGGACAGTGCGACGCATGCCATAGTGCAGACGAACGGCGCCACGGGATCTATTGATTGGTCCGGCAACGCCGAAGACGTGCTGCAAGCCGAGCTCCGGATTTTCCCGGAGGGGGCCCCGGAGAGTCTGGGGCTGTTCCTGCGTCTCTTGGCGTCCTTGCTTCTACTGTCCCGGCAACGGGTACTGATCCACGCAAGCGGCGTGGTGCTTCAGGGCGAAGGCCTGGTCTTTCTGGGTGAATCCGGTGCGGGTAAAACGACCACGGCTCGCCGGGCGGGCCGAGAAGGCGCGCTGCGCATCGCCGACGATCTGGCTATCCTTCGCGTCGAGAGCGAACAGAGAATTACGGTCGAGGCCTGCCATTTCGACCGGGGCGGACGCCTTCCCGGTCGCGCCGGAAGGTCGTGGCCGATGCGATATGGGTATGATGTCCGAAAAGGCGCGACGCGAACGGAGGACTTGGGAACTGTCAACAATCCGCTAGCTACGTGGTGCGCCGCGATTGTTAGCTCCACCGGCCCGCCGGGGTCGCTGAACTCGCTGCTATCGTTGGCTTTTCGCCTTAGCCAAAGCTTGCCGCCCCATGCATTGTACGTGAGCCCCACCGGCTCCGTGCTGCCGGTCCTGAGTCCGCCAACCCATCAGCACCAGTTCTTGCATGCCTCCCCAAATTACCGATGACACGATCATTCGGCGCACGGCGAGCGCGCTATGGCGCTCGTTCGATCATGAGACCGCTGTCATTCTGCCGACGGCGAGTGCAGTTCGTGTCCTCAATGAAGTGGGCGCGCGAGTTTGGGAGCTCGCAGATGGTCGCACATTCGGAGAGATCATCGATGCCTTGGTGAACGAGTACGATGTCGAGCGCATCCGATTACGGCTGGATGCAGAAGCGTTTGTTTTGGAGTTGCACAGTCGAAGCCTTCTTGAAGAGCCCCCAGGGAAGTGAATGGAACCGCTAGAAGCTGGAGATTCCGCGGACGGAGCTCTGCTCGCGTTGGCAGGCGCAGCAGGCGGGCCTATTTGGCTGCACTTGCTGGTAGCGGACCGCTGCAACCACACATGCGTACACTGCTATCAGGTGCAAGGATTAAAGGGGGAGCTGTCGCGCGAGCAGATCGAAAATCTCTTGCGCGAGTTTCGCGCAAGAGGAGGCTTCGTCGTGAGCTTCAGCGGCGGTGAGGCGACCCTCCGCAGTGATTTGATCCCGCTTCTCGGCTACGCGCATGATCTCGGTCTGGCCACCGTTCTATACACCAACGGCTTCTCAATGACCGAGGAGCTGGCGAGCGCGATCGCTGCCTGCCATGTCTGGCGAGTGGACATCAGCGTCTATTCGCATCGCGCGGAAGAGCACGATGCGGTGACCCGCGTCCCCGGTTCCTGGGCTAGGACGACCCAAGGCATTCGGTGGCTGCGCGAAAAGCGGGTCAATGTGACTCTCAAATTCACACCGACGACAGCTTCGACCGCCAGCGCCCAGCAGCTCGCAGAGCTTGCTCGCGAGCTCGACTCACACTTGTTGGTCGGCGAGCTGGTGACGGCGGGTGAAGGAGGCCGTCTCGAGCCGACCAAGGCCAGACGTCAAGCGAAAGACGCGATTGCAGACTTCGCGACGCCCGAGCACCAATCGGCGAACACCCTCGACGCGAAGCCCTGTAGTGCGGGCGATATGCTCAGGGTTCGCTCCGACGGACAAGTGCAGCCTTGCACTCAGCTCAATACTCCCATGGGTTACATTGGCGAGGACGCCAGCGGGCTTGCCCAGGCCTCCGAGTCCGACGTCGCGCAGTTCTTTCGCCAGGTGACCTGGGCCGATTTCCCCGGGTGCCGCGAGTGCGACCTACGTGTACATTGTCGGCGCTGCTTCGCATCTGCTGCAGCCGAGACGGGGGACATGCTTGCGCCATACCGGGGGGCATGTGAGCTTGCGGTGGCGCGTTACGAGAGCTTCTCCGGCAAACCCGCGGTCCTGGCCCCGGCTGATTCCGAGCGGGATGCCATGGTCGGCCCGTATCGGCTCGACGCGATTGGGAACTTGCAACTGGCAAAAGTGCAACAGACCTCTTACGATCACGACCTTGTCGCCCGATACCCCTGGCTGCGTCCATCGCGCGAGGCCTTAGAAGCAGGTGCTTGTGGCGTCCATGCAGCCGATCAGGAGCGAGGCCTGATCCAACTGCGTCGGCCAAAGAGCAGCGGATACGAAGGTAGTACGAAACGATGACGAGTTCCGAAGAAGGTACTGGACGCGGGCGGGAGCAACATCCTAGCGTCGTTGGAGGATTATGCAGGCTGTGATTAAGCTTCTCGGTAGGCGTTCGGTTTCTGTTTGCGCCGCAAGCGTTCTCCTTTCGCTCTGGGGTCCAATCGCCTGTGGCGACGGGGATAGTGTGCCGACAGGCCACGCGGGCAGTGCCGGCGCAGGCGGTGCCGGCGCAGGCGGTGCCGGCGGACGCGCAGGCGGTGCTGGCGAGAGCGGCCAAGGGGCGGATGCTGGGCCTGAGTGCCCGACGGTGCAATTCGTCACTCCTAAGGACGGCGCGCGGTTGACCGAGGCTGATGATGTGGGAGCCGCGGGCGCGGACTCGTGCAGCGACGGCTTCCAATACGACGTGAAGCTGGCTATCTCGGCAGTGGACGGCACGAAGGCGACGCTCTTCTCGGGCAGTAACCAAATTGCGAGCACTTCCGTGGTCGGCGGGTTCGCCACGTTTGCGAAAACGCAGCTCTCGATCGGAGCGGACACGCTCAGGGTTCAGGTCGGTAGTGGTGCTTGTGCTCCAGCACGCGCTGACGTGACAGTATCGTGCAATGGCCTGCCTACATGCGACATCTCTAGCCCGGTCATTTCCGAGACTCACCCTGCGCTCAATGGAATTCCTGTGGCGCAAGGGGGAGACCGAGCCAGCGCTCCGGGCACCCCGTACCAGGCGGCGTTCGAGGTCACGACCAGCATCGAGGATGGCAGACCGGTCAACCTACAGATCAATGACTCCCAGCAACTGATCACTGCAATTGCGAGCGGCGGTAGGGCGAAGTTCCCCGGCGTACCGCTTTCCCCTGATGGTGAATTCACCATTGTCGCAACGTGCCAAGCCAAGAACGGTAAGACATCGCAGTCCGGCGCTGCGACCTTCCCCGTCAATACAACAGCCCCGGGTTTGACTGTTACCGAGCCTGCCGCAGGGAAACACTTCGGTCCAACCGAGGATTCCGATGCGACGGCCGCTGGCCAGCAGTTTAGGGTTTGCGGCAGCACCGATTCGCTCGATGCTCTCAATCTACCGAGTAACTTGGGTGCGGCCCAAAACAACCTCTGTGTCGCGTTGGGTACGGCCACGCCTGTTTGCGTGCCGGCGACAGGTGCGAGCGGCGAAGCGTCATGCGTGAACCTCACTTGCCAGGATCGCGTTGCCTTCGACCTCAATGTGACGCTCACGGATAGCGCGGGCAATAAGTCCAAAGCGACAGTGCAAGGAGTCTCCTGCACATCCGGGTTACCCGGCGTGGCGATCATCAATCCGGTCGATGGGACGGGGACAGACGCCACGACTCACATTCTCGCCGCCACGGCGACGAGTGGGCGCAAGGACGAAAACGGCACCCAAGCGGGAGCTCAGTTCACCGTCGTTGCCTGTACGGATGTTCCAAATGCACCGATGAAACTCATTGGGGCCGTGAAGGGACAAACGGCGCAAACACTCGGGACGACGACCTCCGCAGCAGCGGTAGCCGGTGACAACTGTCCCGCAGGAAAGTCGTACGTCGGCAAGTTTGCTGGTGCGACATTGCCGGAGAGCGAGGAAGAGATCCTGGGTGCGCTACTGAGCCCAACAGAGCTCACGGTTACGGCGAACGATCAGGGCACGGTTGGAACCAGCCCAGCTGTCGATGTCTGGGTGGATTCCGTCTCGCCGTCGATCAACCAATACGCTCCCAGTCCGCTTTGCGGGTCACTGATGCAGAGCGCGACGCCGGTGCCTACCGACGTCACGCTATTGACGAGCGCGGTTCCGGTGCTGGTAACGGTCAGCAATGGCGGCACGGACACCCACTACTCGGCGGCCACTGCCGACATTGGGCACGTCGATCTGGGGCAAGTCGTTTTTGGGGTAGGCGAGAACACGTTCGTCGCGACCGCAGTCGATCCAGCTGGCAACCCTGGCGCGCTGGTCTCGCCTTGTACCGTGACGGTCGGAAATCCCCCGAAAGTGACTTGGAGCTCACCGCTTTCGAAGCTCAATATTGCGAGTGATACGGATAACGTCAGCGTGGGCTGGCAGGGTCCCCTGTCCGTGCAAACGGACCTTGCGGGAGTCGCCGGAGCTACGGTTCAGTTCTCGGCTGGTGCGGTCAACCTCGGCGCTCCAATTGCGGTCGATGGGACAGGCAAAGCGACCTCGCCAGTCCTAACCATTGCCGACGCCGCATCGGTAACGCTGACCGCGACGACGAGTGATGTGCCCGGTCGTGGTGTGGGCACCGCGGTGCAGAGTGTCGTCGTCGACACGTTGGCCCCGAGTGCGATTGCTTCCGTCGCGGCCACCGTGCCCGCGGCCCTGCGTCGACAAACCACGTTTCACTTGGCGTGGTCCGCACCAGATGACCACGGAAGCTCGGTCAGCGGCTACGATGTGCGTATCTCCAAGGGGACTGCCATTACCGTTGGGACCTTCGACGCGCAGGAACGGGTTCCATTTTCAGGGGCCCCCTCCGCCCCTGGCACGGCGGACGCCTTGGACGCTCCGAACCGCATGATCGAGAACGACTACTACTTCGCAGTTGCCGCAATCGACAAGGGAGGCAATCGGGGTCCGGCCAGCTTTGCAGGTCCGACAGCCGCCCATTTCAATTCAACCATACTGTCCAAAGGTATTGCCGGAGAGATGTATGGCTACACCGTTGACGGCACGACGAGTCTAGACGGAGACGCCTATTCGGATTTGGTGGTTGGTTCCTATAATTCGAACACCGTTTACATCTACATGGGGTCCGCGACGGGCTACCCGAGCAGTCCGACCGCGACCATCGTGGGTTCGACCGTCGGTTTTGGCAGGAGCGTAACCGTCATAGGTGATATCGATTCCGACGGATTCCCAGATTTGGCGATTGGTGCGCCGCTCGACGGCAGCGGCGCCGTTTATATCTTCAAGGGGCGGCAAGCGCCTTGGCCCACGTCTCTCCAGCAGAGCAACGCTAACTACGTCGTGCAGGCGGGAGCCGCATTTTCGGGTTCTCTAAACGGTTTCACTATCAGGCGGCTTGGGGACTTCAACGGCGATGGCGTCGATGATTTCGCTGTTTCCGCGCCCTTTTATGGTGCCGGGAGTGTGGGTAAAGTGTCCGTTGTGTACGGCGTGCCAGCGGGCACCGCATTCGGAACCGTTTCTTTGCCTGCCGACTACGGCACTCGGGCGCTCGAGCTCAACCCGCCGAGCGGAACGGCCTTTGGTCAAAACCTGATTGGGCTCGGTCGCTATTATTCAACTGGCGGCTCGACGTTGGTGGGGGCTGCCCCCGACGGGGCCGGAAGTGTTTTCGCGTACCATGGCCTGGCATCGCAAGTGAGCCCGGTCTCCACGCCCGATCAGGCGTTCGCTGGTCCGAACGCGGGCGGCAGAACGGGCTTTGGCATCGCTTTCTTGGGCGGCGGGAGCTCGCTGGCGGTCGTGGGTATCGGGAGTCCGGCATCTGACAGCAATCCGCCCATTGGGCAGGTCGATCTCTTTGCCGGCAACACTGCAACCGGACCATTCAGCGGCGCACACGCCGTCTATACGGATTCCAGAGCGACGGCAGCGCAGAACGCCTTTGGCTTGATGGTCGTGGGAAGCGCCTACGCCAACGGCGTCACCACGTCTATCATCGGTGACAGCGCGCCTGACGTGATCCTGGGAGGCTTGAAGGAGGGCGCAGCGGCAACGCACATCTATATGATGACCGGTCAAAATGCGATGACGCCTGGCACGAGAGATATCGTTTCCGCCGCAGATGTCAGCTATCAAATGCCTGTCGGCTGGCAGGGCTGTTCCCATTTCAGTGCCTCGATCAAGGATGCGAACGGGGACTCTTATGGGGATCTCGCTATTGGTGAATGGCGCCGATCAACCGGCTATAATGGGCAAGTGCTCGTTTTATGGTAGTGGTGGCTGGCTCCGCACAAAGGTAGGTAGCGATGGATAACGATAACGCGCCCGAAAGCAATACAACGGAGGGCAAGAAGACCGGACGTCGGCCCTATGTAGCCCCTGCCGTCAGCGATTTTTTCCAACCCGTGGTGGCCCTCGGTTCACTAGTTCCAGAGCATTGCGCTGCTCCGAAACGACCCAAGTATTAGTGCGACGCTCAGTGTGAAGCTTCCAAACGAGGGCAGTCTCGTGACAGGGGCGTCGGCCTTTTCGTGGCCGTTGCCGTCATGCATGCAGGTAACGTAAGGGTGGTTTGCCGTGTACAGTGCGCCTCCTGATGGTTGAGCGAGGTCGACTGCTCGGCCGCCCCTTCTCTGGTGGGCTTGCCGTATGGTGCAGCCTCCTCATTCTCGAAATAGCGCTGCTCAGACTGGTCTATCCAACGGCTGTCGTGCTCATTGAGCAGGCTTGGGCCGGATCGGCGCTGGTTTTGGCGACGCTGTCGATCGGCCTCTCGGCGCTGCGGGGTCTGACGGCTGATCGGGTGACGCGCCTCGTCCGCGCGAAGGTCTTCGATGCGCTAACTGCTGCCATCGAGGGCTATCCGGCCCTCGCTCCACCCGACGCTCCGCCGATCGAGCAACTCGAAAGTGAGATCGCTAAGGGCGTTCCGTGGGTGGAGGCGATGGTTTCGGCGACGGTGCCATCGATCGTTGGCAACGTAATAGCGCTGCCGATCATTGGCTGGTTGTCTTGGGTTCGCGTCGGCACGCAGGCGACGATGATTGCTTCCACTGCACTGATCTGCGGCGCAGCGCTGGGAGCGTTCATCGCGCGACAGGTGGGCAGACTGGGGACTGTCGCGTGGGACAGCTATCAACCGGTGGCTCGCCTGATCGAGAGCGGCTTTCGCGGCCGAGTCGAGCTTGGTGTCCACCTTCGTTCCGGTACCCACCGAGATGGCTTGCTAGCGGCGGTTGGCCGTTGGTCCATGGCCGAACGCAAGCTGTTCGTGTGGGGGAATGTCGCGGGTCGGCTGGTGTCCGCGGCCACCGCCTTGGTTGCAATTGCCCTTGCGGCGCTCGCTGGTTACCGTCCCCTCGCGTTGATGCATCAGTTGCTGGACCAGCCTAGTCGGGCAGCAGTGGCTGCGAGCTTGTTGGCGCTCACGGCCCTGCCGGTGCTCGTAGCACTCGCGAGAGGGATCGCTGATTGGTCCACAGAGTGGCCCCATCTCGACGCACTGACGCGCTTCGTCGCGCTCGCGCGGACAGAAAATGCCGTGCCGGGGCCGCGGCTGCCTGCACGCGCGCCTGCCGGGGCGATTCGCGCGGATCGGGTGCGATTTCAGTACCCGGGCCGTCGCGCCGGAGATCGGCCTACCGTCGTCGAGGCAAGCGTCGTCTGGGAGGGGCGCGAGACTCTCGCGATCAGCGGACCGAACGGCTCCGGCAAGACGACGCTGACCTGGCTCCTGATGGGGATCATCGAACCGGATACTGGGTCCGTCGACGTCGAGATCGCGGGCGCAACGCATTTACCGAATGCGTTGGCCGGTCGATTTGCCTATCTGCCGCAGCAACCCTATTTCGAGGAGCTGCAGAGTGTTCGCGATGCGATTCGCTTCATCGCGCCGGAGGCCCCGGATGGCGAGATCGAAGAGCTCATTTCCGCGCTGCTCGAGGGTCACTTCGCGGGCGACGTGCGAACCCTGCTCGATCGCAGTGTCATGTCGCTTTCGGTCGGCGAACGGCGAGCCATCGCTCTGGCGCGAGTGCTGCTGCGCAAATCGGAGCTGGTGATACTCGATGAACCGGAGGCAAACCTAGACGCGACGCTTAGGCAAAGCGTCATGAGGGCTCTCCGTAACGCCAAAAACCAGTGCAGAATGCTGATCGTGACCCACGACGAGGCATTCGCGGCGATCGCGGATCGAGTCTATCGAATGCCGTCGAAGCGCTAGCGCTGCGTCAGACGGTCCCGCCCCCAACGCGCAGCCGCCATCAATTTCGACCATGGCTCTCGCCCGAAGCGTGACAAGAGTACGACCAAAGGCCCATCGAGCCGATACGAGACGAAACCTTTGCTAAAGCGAACCGCTCGACCCAGCAGCTGGCAAGGCTGCACCGGGGCATCGTCGGTCGGGCTCGAATCTGCGCGTGTAGCCAGCGCGTCCGCGCGCAGCTCGACCACGCGATGCGAGAGCAGATGTGTTCCGTCGAACCAAACGGCGATATCCCCGAGCCGCAGCTGAGCTATGCTGCACGGCTCCACGTGGAGCTTACCGTTGGGCCAGATCCAAGGCCGCATGCAGCCGCCTGCTGTCGGCAGCACGACTTCCGTCATGGGCCCTCGGCGCGCGATTCGGGGATCAAAATCGCGTTTGCGGCGGCAAAGTCGTGCTCCCGCCAACGCCGTACGCGATACCCTGCTGCCTTTGCTTCACGCGAAAAGGTCGCTTCGGTGAAGTAGTGAATGGCGCCGGTGCCTCGGTGAAGTCCGTCGCCCTCCTCCAGCATCGCCTCGGTGGTTCGCAAAAGCCGTCGCAGCTTGGAGCGAAACCGGTGTGGACGTTCGGCTTCGCTGCTCATTCCGACGAAGAGGCTTACGAGCACCGGACCGCGGGGACATAACGCACGCAATGAGCGGAGAAACTCGATGCGGGCCGTCGTTCCCAAGATGTGGGCGTAGCTCGTCCAACCAACGATCACTGCGTCAATTGGGTTCCCTCGACGGCAAAGCTCCGCGATGGGAGCCATGGACTCGACGGCCTGATGAGTTCCAACGCATAGGCGATCCTTGACGTCGAAAAGGCGCGGATCCTGGCGCAACGCTTCGATAAATGTCGCGACCGGATCGTAGGCCGCCGCGATGCGATATCCGCGCTCGATCAACGCGAAGAGTTCCCTACCACCGCCGCACGCGCCGACGAGGATCGATGCCGGTGGGGGAGGGAAGGCTTCTTCGATCGCGGCGCGCTCGAATGCAAATAGGCCAGATTCGTTGTGCGCCGATCCCCGCGAATATTTGTCGGCGCGGCCGTACAATGAACGACCGACCTCCAGCCAATCGTCCTCCGCGAGGAAGCGAAACGCCAATTCCTCGCGCGCGATCGCCAGAACCCGCGCGATTCGATCGAGCTCGAAGCTCCAGCTCATCAAACGGGCGCGAGCGGTCATAGCGGACGATTGGGGTCAGAGCGCGCCCAATCCCAGGCAGCACGGAGCGATCTGAAGAGCTGAGCCGGGCTGCGCACTACTGACGTGCCCCTGTGTTCGGTGAGTGAACCGAGGCGCAGCCGCATGGCGTAGCGCCGATCGAGCTGGCTGGCGAGCGCGTGACGTAAAATGAGTCCCGGGCCGCCTGCCATTGCCGCCTCGAGATCACCCTCTGCCAGCGCGCGCGCCAGCGTTTGCACACTCCCCAGGTCGTCCGCCGTCATCGTCCCGGACAAGTACGCTCGAGCTTGTTCAATGACACTCGGCCTGACCCGTTGCAAATCGGCGAGATCTGCAAAGGTTTTGAGCGGCGAATACACGTGAGGCACCTGCGCGTGCTGCATTAAGCCGTGGGCGATTGCATGGGCCGCGACTATCGGCACATCGGGGATCAGCGCATCACCCGACTGGATCGCTAGACCGGCTGCCAGCAAGTCGTCAGCGCGCGCGAAGGGCTGTCCCGAAGTCAGGGTGACCAAGGGCACATGAACATGCAGCTCTATCAACACTCCATTGGGATCCCGAAGTGCGGGGAGCTGATGACTGGACTCCGGCAACCCCAAGTCTTCGTACCCATTGTCTTTCAGGATGGCTTGGAATTCTCTCGCGCGTGCATGCGGGATTAGCACGTCGACATCGCTCGCCACGCGCGAGCCGACTTGCAACACTCCCATCCGATTCAGAGCCGCGTGTTTCAAGAGAACGCAGGTGACTTCCGAAGCCCTTGCCCGCTCGAGAAGCTGAGCTAGGGCGTGATCGAGCAATGCTCCCCGTGCAACCGTGGCGACATACTG
>Ga0302323_100000773_pt1 | contig 25887 bp, 21 predicted proteins | sample Fen_T0_3_FD_201950 | JGI IMG/M metagenome (GOLD analysis project Ga0302323, IMG submission 201950) | Peat permafrost microbial communities from Stordalen Mire near Abisko, Sweden - Fen_T0_3 | ecosystem: Environmental > Terrestrial > Soil > Wetlands > Permafrost | place: Sweden: Abisko...
GCCTGCGACCCGGGCGGAAATCACGGAGGACGCGCCTGGTTTCTCGAGCTGGTGCAGGGGACGCCTGCGCGGGCGAAGCTCCTCAGCAAAGTCGAGGTGGGGCGCAATCGTGACGACGGAAGTGTTCGAGCCCAGATGGCCCGATTGGCGGGGAAGCCGCTCCTGATCGATGTGCACTGGGGGTTGGACAACGAATCCGACGGTGCCTGCTCGAACCGGGACGTCTGGCGGGTCCGTGACACAAAGCTCGAGCGCCTCCTCCGCTTCCCGTCCTGTAGCTCGGGAGATGGCCCAGATGGCTACGTGACCTCCTCCGGATTCTCGGCCGACGCCGACTCTCCATTGGGCGTGGGCGAGGTGCAGGTCGAAGCCTGGCACAAGGAGGAATCGCGTAGCGAGAGCGGACCGGATTTCAGGGTCCAGATGACCGGGACCTACGTCGTCGGTGAAGAATCAGTCCGCGTGCTGCGCGCGTTGGCGACGCCGTCGGCGAGCTCCACACTGCCGCCGTCGAAGGCCGGCGACTATCGCCCAGACGGTAACCGCGATGACGATCCAGCCCGGCTATGGCAAGAGCCCAGCGCTGTTCCGGGCCAACGCCCGGCCCCGGCGCGTGCGTATCGAGGCGGGGGCCCAGCGAGCGGTCGAGTGGGAGCTGCGGGACGCGTTCGAGCCCCAGCGGCTGGAACTCCCGACAGGCGCGTCAGGAGTGAAAGTGACGAGGGTGAAGATGACTGTGCTGAGCGTGTGGCCCGGGGAGCGTTTCAAGGACATGTGCGTCTCCGAGATCTTCGCGGAGGGGCGGTTCTGACTGAAGACCGTGTCCGGCGTGCGGGTCGTTGATCCCGTAGGTCCCGCCCGCCCCCCCTACCTCCCATACTTCTTCCGCTTCCGCCACAGCGTGGACGCGTCGATCCCCAGGATCTTCGCCGCGTCCTCCAGGGTCGGCGCCCGCGCCATCACCCTCAGGATCTGCTCCCGCTCGATCTCGTCCAGCGTGTAATCCCCGCCGAGGTGCGGCGCTCCCGAGGCCTGCGCCGCGATCCGCTCCGGGAAGGCCTCCGGCTCCAGCACCTGCCCGCCGGTCATGATCAGCGCCCGCTCCACCGCGTTCCGGAGCTCGCGCACGTTCCCGGGCCAGGTGTGCGCGGTCAGCACCCGCTCGGCCTCCTCCGCCAACTCCGGCACCGGCCGCCCCGATGACCGCGCGAAGAACGCCACGAACCGCCGCGCCAGCGCCAGGATGTCTTCGGGCCGATCCCGCAGCGCCGGCACCGTCACCTCCACCACGTTCAACCGGTAGAGGAGGTCCTCCCGGAACCGCCCCGCCTTCACCTCCGACTCCAGATCGCGGTTGGTCGCGGCCACGATCCGCACGTCGGCGACCCGCGTCTGGTTCTCCCCCAGCCGCTCGAACTTCTTCTCCTGCAGAAACCGGAGCAGCTTGGCCTGGAGCGTCGGCGAGATCTCCGAGATCTCGTCCAGGAACAGCGTCCCGCCCTCGGCCGCCTCCACGCGCCCAACCTGGTCCCGCACCGCCCCGGTGAACGCGCCTCGCGCGTGGCCGAAGAGCTCACTGGCGAGTAGCTCCTCACTCAGCGTGGGGCAGTTGACCGTCACGAACGGTCGATCGCGCCTCGGCGAGAGGGCGTGCAGCGCCCGCGCCAGGACCCCCTTGCCGGTCCCGTTCTCGCCGCGCAACAGCACCGCGACCTCGTGCCCCGCCGCCCGCGTCAGCACCTCGATGGTGGCCCGCATGCGCGGCGACTCGGTCGCCAGCTCCACCTCGGGCGTCGCTTCTTCCAGGCGCGACCGGAGATCGAGCAGCCGGTTCTCCACCACCCGCCGCTCGCGCACCCGCTCCACCACGTGCCGGATCTGCGCCGGAGTGAACGGCTTGGGCAAGTAGTCCCGCGCGCCTCGCCGCACCGCCTCCACCGCGGTCTCGAAGGTCGCGTACGCCGTCACGATCACGATGTCGAGGCCGGCGCGCTCCGCCAGGAGCTGCGCGAGCAGGTCCATGCCGCTCTCCTGCCCCAGCCGCAGATCGACGAAGGCCAGGTCGAAGGGCTCCATCCGGAGCGCCTCGACCGCCGCCGCTCCGGTGGCCGCCTCCCGCGCCTTGCACCCCAGCCCCTCCAGGCAGATGACCAGAGTGCTGCGGATGTTCCGCTCGTCGTCAACCACCAGCACCCGAAGGGGCGGAGGGGCGGCAGGCGATGGGGTCATGGTGGTCGGCTCCTGTCGTGTTGCTGCGCGGTCTGACGCAGGCGATGGATACGGCCTCCCGCGCACACCGTCAACGTCGCATCCTGCGCCTCTTCCTTGGCCCACGTTCACGCCGATCTTGGGCCGGAACGTGACGTCCAGCAGCCGGCGAGCGGGCCGTCAGCCGCCGGCCTTCCGCGCATAATAGCGCTGCAACACCTGGAAGGCCTGCTTGCGCACCCCGCGCTCCGAGATGAGCCCCTTGCGGTTCCAGAAGTCCTGGATCCCGGCCAGCGGGCGCCGCGGCGACCGGAAGTCGGTCAGGATCCACGGCGTCATTCCCCGCAGGAACGGGATCCGATCGAGCATCCTGAGCTGCCGCTCGTAGATGTCGGCCTGGTAGTCCTCGGTCCACCGCTCGCGCGGATCGCCGCGGAGCCCCTGCAGCGCGTCCGCGCCGAACTCGCTCATGACCAGCGGCTTGTCGTAGCTGGTCTGCCAGGTCATGGGGTCGATCCGCTCGGGCGGGCCGAGATACCAGCCCAGGTACTCGTTGCACCCGAGCACGTCGAGCTGCGCGCCCAGGGGGTCGTCGATCATCGACGCGCTCGGCCCGAGCGAGCGCTGCTCCAGCGCCGCGCTGACCAGCCGCGTGGTGTCGAGCTCCCGGGCCTGCCTCGCCAGCTCGCTCAGGAAATGCGTCCGGGGCTCGGTCGCCGGCGCCTCGTTCCCCACCGCCCAGATCGCCACGCTGGCCCGGTTCCGATCCCGGGCGATCATCTCCCGGAGCTGACGGCAGGCGTTCTCCAGCGTGGCCGGGTTCTCCCAGGAGATGGTCCAGTAGACCGGGAGCTCCGCCCAGACCAGGATCCCGAGCTCGTCGGCCATCCGGATCATGTGCTCGTTGTGCGGGTAGTGCGCCAGCCGCACGAAGTTGGCCCCCAGCTCGCGCACCCACCCCAGCAGCGTCCGGGCGTCGCCCGGGCCGTAGGCGCGCCCCTCCCGCAGCGGCGCCTGCTCGTGAAGGCTGATGCCGCGCAGGAAGATCGGCTCGCCGTTGAGCAGGATCTCGGGGCCGCGCGCGTCGAGCGTCCGGAACCCGATCCGATCCCGGACCGCATCGGTCTCGGACACCACCTCGACCTCGTAGAGCCGCGGCCGTCCCGGCGCCCAGAGCTCCAGCTCGACCGGCAGGTCGAAACGCGCCATCCCAGCCGCATCGCTGCGCGCCCGCGCCTGCACCCCCGCCTCGGGGATCCGGAGGGTCACCTCCTGCTGCGCCGCGGGCCCGTCGAGCTGGACCCACCCCACCAGCCGCCGCCGATCCCCGCGCGCGAGCTGGATCACGTAGTCCCGGATGAACGTCCGAGGGACCTCCAGCAGCATCACCTCGCGGGTCAGGCCGCCGTAGTTCCACCAGTCGGTGTTCACGGTGGGGACACCATCCCGGTGGCGCGTGTTGTCCACCTTGACCACCACGAAGTTGTCCCGGGCCACTACCTGGTCGGTCACCTCGAGGTCGAAGGCCGTGAACCCGCCCACGTGCTCCCCGACCGGCTGGCCGTTCACCCAGACCTTGGCGTCGTAGTTGGCCGCGCCGAAGTGGAGGAACCAGCGGCGCTGCCCCGCGCTGGGCGCGTCGAACTCGGTCTTGTACCAGACGGTCCCCTCGTAGAGGAGGAGCTCGCATCGCTGCGAGTTCCAGTCGGCCGGCACCGCCAGCGTGCCCGATCGGTCGAAGTCGAACTCGACCAGATCGCTCTTGGAAGTGGGCTTCCGGTTGGTGAAGTAGCCGTCGACGGTGTGGAGCTGGTAGCGGTAGTCGTAGTAGCCGTTCTCGTACGGATCGACGATCACCTTCCAGGCGCCGCCCAGATCGCGCTGGGCGCGGCCGAGGGCGTTCTGCACCAGGGGCGAGCTGCGCTCCATGGCGACGCCGGCCGAGTCGCTCCCCGGCTCCGGCCTGGCGAGGTGAGGCTCCATGTCCGACTCTCTACCACACCCGGGCCCGCGCTGCGGGGCCTGCGAAATGCGTGGGCCACTCCAGCGACGACGCGTTTGGACAATCACTTACCGTCATGTCGGACACCATCATGTCGGATGCTCCCGGGACGTCGAGCGCTCGCTCGACCGCCTGTAGTGTGGGCGCAAGTTTCTGTGTCACAAGCGGGGAGACCCCAAAGGGTCAATCGGTGTCCGTCAGGCAGTCATGTCACCGAGGGGAACTAAGGAGAAGGACTTTGGTTCACAAGCTCGTGTCACTCCTGCTGCTCGCCCTTCCACTCACCGCGCAGGCGGCTCCCGCCCACCCTCACCTGCTCTTCGGAGCGAGCGACGTCGCTCGCCTCCAGGCGCAAGCTCAGAGCACCCACCAGTCGATCTACACCGCGCTGAAGGGCGGGACCGACAGCTTCCTCGGAACGCGCATCCGCGCCAACGCCGACGTGGCCAAGTCCAACGGCTCGGTCTGGTTCAACCTCGGCGACCGGAGGGACATCGGCGACAGCCTGGTGGTCTTCTCGTTCGTCTACGTCCTGAGCGGCGACCCCAAGTACCTGACGCTGGCCACCAACTGGCTCACCGACGTGACCTCCTGGAGCACGCTCGACATCGACCCGACCGGTGGGCAAGACCCGCACGACCTGATCCAGGAGCAGATCCTGGCCGCGGTCGCCATCTCGTACGACATGCTCTACAACCAGCTCTCCGCGTCGCTCCGCTCCCGGATCCTGCAGGTGATCCAGCAGAACGCCAACGAGGTGGTCGCGCTGGCCAAGGCCGGTGCCTGGTGGTCGCGCGAGTACCTCCAGAACCACAACTGGATCAACTCCGCCTGCCCCGGGCTGGCCGCGCTGGCCGTGGAGGGCGAGCTCGACTCCACCACCACCGCGAGCTGGCGCCAGTACGCCACCGCCAACGTCAAGGCCATCTACAACGCCACCAGCGGCATCACCGACGGGACTTGGCACGAGGGGTTCGGCTACGTCGGCTACGGGTACACCTGGCAGCTCCCCTACCTCTTGGCGCTCAAGCGCGCAGGGTACGAAGACCTGACCAGCTTCCCCATGCTGCGCCCCCTGGGCCGGACCTTCGTTCACCAGCAGATCTCGGAGGCCCCGACCCAGACCATCCTGACCGCGGGTGACTTCTTTGGGTTCGGCATGGACGTCGGTACGCTGCGCTTCGCCGCGACGTACTACAAGGATGGCTTTGCCCAGCTCGCCGCGGATCGCTATGTGTCCGGGGGGAAGCGCAACTCCTACGTGCCGGAGGCGATCTCGGAGGTCTTCGAGTACCTCTACTACGACCCGACCGTCCCCCAGGCGGACCTGAGCACCGAGCCGCTCGATTGGTACGGCTCGGACCTCCAGGGCGTGGTCTTCCGGAGTGGCTGGGGCGCCGGCTCGACCGTGTTCGGCATGAAGAGCGGGACCTTCGGCGGCCGCTCGGTCTGGTCGCGGCTCAAGGCGGGCGACACCAGCGTGGGCGAGCTCAACTTCGGCCACGACCACCCGGACGACAACGGGTTCTATCTCTTCGGCAACGGCGGGTGGCTCGCCCCCGAGGCCGAGGGGTACGGCGCCGGCAACGCCAACTTCACGTTGTTCCACAACTCCCTCATCGTCGACGGCCAGAGCCAGCTCGGCTCGGGGACCTTGACCAAGGGCGACGCCGCGCAGAGCTACAGCTGGTTCTCCTATCGTGAAGGGTCGATCCCCTTCCACGGCTCCAGCACCGACTTCGCCTTCGCCACCGGCAACGGCGCGCACTTGTATGACCCATCCCTGGGGCTCAACCGCTGGGACCGGCACGTCCTGTTCCTCGATCGGAAGTGGATTGTGATCCGGGACGTGGTCGAGGCGAGCGCCAGCCACACCTACTCCTGGTTCTCACACTTCTTCGAGAGCGCCAGCCAGGAGGGGAGCTGGATCCACGGCCGCGGGCCGAACGGGCAGTCTCTGGGCGTGGCGGTGATCGCGCCGGCGAGCTGGACGTTCGCCACGGGCAAGCAGGCGCCGCAGAACGTGGGCAAGCTCAACCCGAACGGCTACGTCTACGCCGCGACCGTCACCCCGACGGCGTCCCAGGCGAACGTGAGCTTCCTCACCGCCCTGGTGCCGACCCCGGAGGCGAGCTGGTCCTCTCGCCCCAGCGTGAATACGCTCGACACCAGCGCGCCCGAGCGCGGCCTGTACTTCACCAACGGGTCCACCACCTCGGTGGCGTTGCTCAACCGGCTGGCGGCCGACGACACCCACACCGGCGGCTTCCACCTGATCGGACAGGCCGGCGTCTCCGAGTACGTGAACGGCGTCTCGCACCGCGTCCTGCTGGTGAAGGGGACCCTGCTGGAGGGCATCACCCGGCGGCTGCTGCAGCAGGACGGCAGCTCCGCCATGCTGGAGGCGGACGGGCTGGACACCCAGACGCTGGCCCTCAGCGGCGACGTGCTGAAGCAGGTGACGGTCTACGCGCCGACCGCCACCCAGGTGACCTGGTACGGCAGCGCCGTGCCGTTCACTCGCAGCGGTGACTACGTGGCGGTGCAGCTCGCCGCCGCCCTCACCGCCCCGGCCTGGGCGACGCAGCGGTAGAGCAGAGCAGGACCGGCCCGTCGAACGGGCCGGGATCCTCGGCGGCCGGGCGGCGTGGATCCGCCCGGCCGCGCTACGTTCGAGGCACCGCCTGAATCCGGAGCCTCGCCGCCGTGGACCGGAGGATGGCCGGCTCGGCGGCGGGGCGAGGTGGCGGCGGCTGCTCTGGGTCCTGCCGCTCAGTGAAGGGAAGGGCCTGGCCAAGCCGATCCACCCAGCGCGCGAGCTGGGCCAGCCGATGCCCTGCCGTCTCTCGATCCAGCGTCCGCTGGACCGTGGCTCGGACCTGGCGGGTCAACTCCGCGCAATAGGCCGCGTCCGCCAATCCCCCGCGGCCGTGGCCGGTGACCTGGACCGGCGGATGGAAGATCACCTTCCACCTCGACGGCAGCGGGAACGGCACGATCGGACAGCCCAGGATCGAGCCCACCAACGGCTCCAGGAATTGGACGGTGCAGGCCACCGGCAGGCACTCCTCAGCGCCGATCACCGCCACCGGAACGATGGCCGCCTGGCGCGCCACCGCCAGCCGAGCAAAGCCACGGCGCCACCTCCGCATGCGGTAGGCGTTCCAGAACGGCTTGCAGTTCCCCTGCACCCCCTCCGGGAAGATCCCGAACGAGGTGAGCTCGCTGGGCAGCTGGCTCGGATCGCGGAGGGCCGACACCGGGAGCGCGCCGAGCTGGCGGCAGAGCGGGCCGAGCAGGGGCAGGCGCATCAGGGAGTCGTGGGCCGGGAACCAGGGGGTGCGGTGGATCCCCGCCGCCTCGGCGACCGCGAAGGCCACGAAGAAGGCGTCCAGGGCCATCCACCCCGCGTGGTTCTGGACGAAGACCACCGAGCCGTCCCGCGGGACGTGCTCGCTCCCCTCCACCTGGAGCGAACAGTATCCCGTCCGGAAGAGCGCGCGCATGGCGGCCATGACCTGGCGGACGGGTCGTTCGCGCGCCGGCCAGGCCGCCGAGCTTCGCTGACCTTCGCGGATGGAGAAGTCCATCGGCAGTCGAGCCTCCTTGGTTGCCCCCGGGGCGCCGGACTCGCGACGCGACAGTACGTTCTCAACGAGCAGGCCAGGGGGCAGCCGCCCGGTTGGGCCGCGACTCGAAAAGGGCGGGCGACCGCGTGGCGCAGGGAGCGTGAAATCGGGTCCGTCCTCGACTCGTCACTTGCCGCGCCGGGTTCGCTCTGGGAGTATGCCGGGACCGCGCGGCTCGAGCCGCCGGCCCCACACGGACAGGAGAGGACGATGGCGAACCGGTTTGGTACCGCGATCTTCGCGGCAGCGGTGGTGTTTTCTGCGGGTATGTTCCCGCTTCAGGCGAAGGCTCAGTCGGGTTGCACCGACTGCAACGGCATCCCGGAGGCCTGCATGCAGGGCTGTCTGGTCAAGGTGAACGGCAATCCCGGAAACAACATCAGCCTCTGGAACACGTGCATGAACGACTGCATCAACACCCAGTACGTTCCCTGCGTCCAGGCGCAGGCGGCGCTCACTCCGGAATGGAGCTACGCTGGTCCCACGATGCTCATCTGCAACATCGACTCGGATCTGCACCTGGACGGTGTCACCGTCGAGCTGTATACCGCGGATCGTTACCAGGACGTGAGCTGCCGGAATTCCGCTGACCAGTACCATGAGCGAAAGGTGGTTTCGGTCCACTGCGGCTTCTCCAGCCAGGGGACCTGCACCGCCCGCGTGACCTCGGCCATCGAGCAGCTCGTGGCTCAGGGGTACACCGTGACCGTGGCCGCGGCGGGCCAGGACAACTGTCCCTGGCCCCACTAAACGGGCGTTCGCGACGCGCGAGCGCTTCGTGAGCTTCTCGCTGCTCGGCGGCTTGGCGACCCCCGCCGCAGCGCCTCTTCCCGGAACGAATGGTCCTTTGACAAGCGCCCCCGGCGCGGGTAGACCCTGGAGCTTTCCAATCCCCGATCTCTCGCGAGGCCACGTGAAAGCGCAGTTCTCCCCCGATTTCAACAAGGCTGGGGGCCTCATCACCGCGATCGCGGTGGACGCCGGCGACGGCGAGGTCCTCATGGTTGCGTACATGAACGAGGAGGCTTTCCGCCTCACCCTCGAGACCGGCAAGGTCCACTACTTCTCCCGCTCCCGCAACAAGCTCTGGAAGAAGGGCGAGAGCAGCGGGAACATGCAGGAGCTGGTCGAGATGCGCGTCGACTGCGACCAGGACGCGGTGGTGGTTCGGATCCGCCAGCAGGGCCCTGCCTGCCACGAGGGCTTCCGGAGCTGCTTCTTCCGCACGGTGAAGGACGACGGCTCGCTGGAGACCCGGGGCGAGCGGCTCATGTCCCCCGAGGAGATGTACGGAGCCAAGTCGTGACCACCCTCAAGCTGGGCCTCCCCAAGGGGAGCCTGCAGGACGCCACGGTCGAGCTCTTCGGCAAGGCGGGCTACTCCATCTCGGTCTCGAGCCGGAGCTACTTTCCGACCATCGACGACGCCGAGGTGGAGTGCATGCTCATCCGGCCGCAGGAGATGTCGCGCTACGTCGAGCACGGCCTGCTCGACGCCGCCATCACCGGCCTCGACTGGATCCTGAAGCGCGACGTGATCCGCGTGGCCGAGCTGGTCTACTCCAAGCAACTCCGCCGGCCCGTGCGCTGGGTGGTCGCGGTCCCGGTCGACTCGTCCATCCGCGCCATCAAGGACCTCCAGGGCAAGCGGATCGCCACCGAGGCGGTCGACCTCACCAAGCAGTTCTTGGAGGAGAACCACATCCAGGCCGAGGTCGAGTTCTCCTGGGGCGCCACCGAGGTGAAGCCGCCCTACCTGGCCGACGCCATCGTCGAGGTCACCGAGACCGGCAGCTCCCTCAAGGCGAACAACCTCCGGATCGTCCACGAGATCATGCAGTCCACCACCCAGCTGATCGCCAACAAGACGGCCTGGGAAGATCCGTGGAAGCGGGGCAAGATCAACCGGATGGCGATGCTCCTCCGCGCTGCGCTGGCGGCCCGCGGCAAGGTGGGCCTCATGCTCAACGTCCACGAGAAGGGGCTCCCGACGATCGAGAAGCTCCTCCCGTCGCTCAGGAGCCCGACCATCTCCAAGCTCCAGGCCGAGGGCTGGTTCGCGGTCAACACCATCGTCGATGAAGAGGTGGTCCGCGATCTGATCCCGCAGCTCAAGGAGGCCGGGGCCGAAGGGATCGTGGAGTTTCCGCTCAACAAGATCGTCGACTGATCCGCAGCGCTCCGGCAACGTCACTCCGAGCAGCTCCGTCAGCCGCGCGGCACCTCGAAGCCCCGCTCCCTCAAGAACGCGGCCACCTGCTCCAGCGCGGGCGGGTGGACGCAGCCGGGCGCGGTCGTGCAGATCAGGGCCGCCACCGCGCACGCGAACCGGAGCGCCAGCTCGTCGCCCCAGCCGCGCAGCAGCCCGTAGATGAGGCCGCCGCGGAAGCTGTCCCCGGCGCCGGCGCTGTCGATCACCTGCACCCGGAACGGCTCCAGCTCCAGCCTGACCCCTGGCGGCGCACGGCCGGGACCTCCCGGCGAGGTCTTCCCGCGGCCGTACCAGAGCGCACCTGAACCCGACGTGAAGATCACCAACCCTGGGCTGCGATCCAGATAGGCCTCGAAGAGCCGCGCGCGGGCCGCGCCCGGCACGGCAGCGTCGGCGTGCTCGCGCCGCAGGAACTCCCCCGAGACCGCGATGACGTCGGCCAGCGCGGTGAGCGGCGCCTCCGGACCCGCGTCGCACGTGACCAGGGGACGCCCGGCCTCGCGCGCGGCCCGCGCCACGGCCAGAGTCGCCTCCCCGAAGGACGGATCCACGCAGGCGATCCGGGCCGCCCGCACCCGCTCCAGCCGGGGCATCTCCCATTGCCGCGTGGTGAACAGGAGATCGACGTAGCGGCCGAAGACGGTCCGGGTCTCGCCGTCGGAGATGACCGTCTCGAGCACGCCCTGGTAGCCCGGCTTCACCAGCAACCCGGAGCAGTCGATCCCGCGCGACCGTAGGACTTCCAGCGTCCGCCTACACTCTGGGTTATCGCCGATCCAGTTTCCCTCCAGAGTCACCGACGCGCCCAGCTTCGCCAGCACCAGCGCCGAGCCGGTCGCCTCGCCCGAGTGGTTCTCCAGGATCTCGACCACCTCGCCGTAGCCGTCCGGCTCGGGGAACTTCCCCTTGATCCGCATGATCTTGCCGGTGCTGACGTGGCCGAAACAGTAGACGTCGCAAGCCGGGAAGGCTTGGCTGGCTGGGGACATTTGCCCTCCGTGTCGCCCGGGGCGGGTCCGAGGCGTGGGATCCGCGCGGGACGTGGTGGAGCCAAGCTAGCACGCGCCCACCGCCCCGCGCCACGAAGCGCCCGGCCGGGCCCGGTGGGTGCGTGAGCGGGCCTCTGCGAGCATGCTATGTTTCCTGACAGCTCCGATGCCGAACCACTCCGAGAACGGCGGCCCCGCCGCCCCGGCAAACAGACCGCTCGTCACCCTGCGCGACGTGTCGCTCCGGCTGGGCGACCGCGTCCTCTTCCCCGGGATCAGCTGGGAGGTCCGGCGGGGCGAGCACTGGGCGATAGTGGGCCCGAGCGGATCCGGGAAGTCCCTGCTGGCCGGCGCGCTCTGCGGCCAGGTCTCCTCCGAGGGGACCATCGCTTACCACCTGGCCGAGTCCGGCCTGCCGTCGCACCATGGGTGGTTCCCGCGGGGGAGCGTGGTCCGGGTCGGCGCCGAGGAGCAGCAGCGCTTCGCCCTGCAGCACGGCGACTTCTACCAGGCGCGCTGGCACGCCACCGAAGCAGAGGCCGGCGCGCGGGTGCGCGATCTGCTGGAGCGCCAGAGCGTCGAGGGCCTGAACCCGTACGAGGTGCTCCCCGCCGCGCGCGATCCCGAGGCCTTCGCGCGCCGGCGCGACCAGGCGATCCGGCTCTTCGGCCTGGAGCCGCTGCTCGATCGCCGCGCGGTGCAGCTCTCCAACGGCGAGACCCGCAAGCTGGTGCTGGCGCGGGCGGTGGCGCTCGGCCCGGCGCTCCTGGTGCTGGACGATCCCTTCGCCGGACTGGACGCGAGCTTCCGGGACGTCCTGCGGACCGCCCTGGAGGTGCTGGCCGCGGACGGCCTCACCCTGGTGATCGTCACCTCCCGGCCGGAGGAGCTCCCCTCCTGCGTGAGCCGCTTCCTGCTGGTGCGGGATCACCGGACCATCTCCGAGCTCTCCCGCAGCGAGGCGATGGGCCTTCTACCCGAGCCGGCTGCCACTCTTCCACCGGCGGTCATCCCGGAGCTCCCGGCCACGGCACCCGTCGCGGGCGCGGCCGGACCGCTGCTGGAGCTGCGCGACGTCACCATCCGTTACGGCACCACGGTGGCGCTCGACCGGGTGAGCCTGCGGGTGGACCCGGGCCAGCACTGGGCGATCACCGGTCCCAACGGCGCGGGCAAGACCACGCTCCTCAGCCTGATCCTGGCCGATCACCCCCAGGCCTACGCCAACCAGGTGGAGCTGTTCGGGAGGCGCCGCGGCACGGGCGAGAGCATCTGGGAGATCAAGTCGCGGATCGGCTGGGTCTCACCGGAGCTCCACGCCCACTTTCCGGCCGGTACGCGCGCTCTGGAGGTGGTCGGCTCCGGCTTTCACGCCTCGGTCGGCCTCTTCGTCGAGCTCGACCCGGCGCAGCGCGCCCGCGCCCGGGCCTGCCTGGACGCGCTGCTCCCGGAGCACGCCGACCAGCCGCTGGTCGAGCTCTCCTACGGCATGCAGCGGTTGGTCCTGATCGCGCGCGCCCTGGTCACCAGCCCGCCTCTGCTGGTGCTGGACGAACCATGCCAGGGGCTGGACGCCGCGGGGCGGGTCCGGGTCCTGGAGGCGATCGACCGCGCCGCGGTCAGCGGCCGGACCACGGTGCTCTTCGTCAGCCATCAGACGGACGAGATCCCGCGCGCCGTCTCGCACCAGCTCGAGCTCCACGCCGGCAAGGTGGTCCGGTGCGGCCCTCGGCGGCCAGGCACCGGACCGCCTCAGGGGGTCTTCACGTAGATCATCAGCGCGCTCCCCTCGTTGCACCGTAGCCCTTTTCCCTGGGTGACGCAGGTGCTCGGCGCCGCGTCCTTCCGCTCCGGCTGGTGCATGATCACCTTTCCGTCCTTCCACTCCCAGGTGATCACGAAGGTCTGGGTCTCACCCTGGTGGTCGCCCATCGGCAGGACGAACGACCCTCGCCCTTTGCCCTTCGGCTCCAGGATGAGCTTGGGCGAGAGGGCCTGATAGAACTCGAGGGCCGACTTGGCCCGCTCTTGGTCGTCCGCCGGCCGGCTGGCGATCGCGGCGCGCATCGCCTCCGCGTCGAGCGCATAGGTTCCGGGCACGCTGGCCACGTCTCCAGCGGCGGCCGGCGCCGCCAGGGCGAGACCGATCACGATCCGAGCAACGCCAGAGAGCATCGAGCGCATGAGCGTCCTTCCTCCAGACCCATCAGGGGGTGCGGAAGTATACCTCAGGAACCGCAGGGTACCGATCGCTCCTGGGCAGCAGGGATCCCGTCGAAATCGGCCGGTACGCTGATCCTCGACCCGACCCAGGCCAGGCCCGGCGCCGGCCCGTCTCCCGCGCGATCGGCCAGGATCCTGGCTCCTCGCGGTCGGTGGCTGGCCATGCCTCGGGTTGCCTCTGGGTGTCTTGGGTTCGATGCGTGGACCGTGCGGCCCGGATTCGAACCACCGCTCCGAGCGCGCCGCCCAGCGCCCCGCGCTGGCCACGGGGCGGCCAGGCGAAGACGTGACGGTGGGTGGGCAACTCGCACTCATGGTCGCTCACTTGGGGACAACGTGGAATGGCTGTGGGCAGGGGCGGACATTGACTTTGTTGCACCCTTGGAGCACCCTCGGGCGCGCTAACAAAGTCGAGCTGGATAGCCGGGGGGTCTTCGCGGAGTGCGCGGTTTCGTCCTGAGGAGCTGCCAATGGGCAATACACCCGAGTTCAAACGACCCCAAGCCCCCACCGGCGCGCGCTCGACCACGAGCGAACCCGAAAGCTGGAATCGAATCCGAGCGCTCGAGTCCCTGGGAGACTTCCTCCAGTACGCGCTGTTCCAGATCGAGGAGGACGATCTCCTGGTCGAGCCCGCTCCGCCGCCTCTCGACGACGTCGGGTTGCCGACGACCCGCGAACCGATCGCGCTGCCGCCGGAGGTCCTCTTCGGCGCGGGGTCGAGCGCGGAGCTGTCGGCGCTCCTGGCCGAGCACCCCGAGGAGTTGCTCAAGGCGATCGACTTCACCACCCGGCACACCGACCAGGATGGTCCGCGTCGCCGCGAGCCCCAGGCTCATGCCCAGGTCAAGGGCAGGCGGCCTCAGACGGGCCCGCTGACCTGAGCTCACCGCTGGTGGCCCTGGACGTGCCGCGCGCGGCAGCGCCCCGGAACGGACGTCCCCTCGTCTTGCCCGCCGGCCTTCACACGGGCATCATGATCGGATGATTGGCACCTCGGCGCCGAACGGCGCCTCACGGTGGGTGCGATCGCACCCTGTCGCATTGGCCGCCGCCGTCCTTGCTCTGACTGCCCTGATCGCCGGCTCGAGCTGCGTGAGCGGGCGCTCCATCCGGCACGGCGAGGATCCCGGTCCTCCGCCGCCTCCGGTCGCGCTGGGGGGATTCCTCCGCCTGAACGACGCGCCCGAGGGCTACCGCCGCCCACAGCCGCTCGACGAGAATTGCCTGCGCCAGGCGCTCAGGCGCCAGCCGGCCCTGGCGGGCCTCGACACCTCGATCCGCGTCGCGGTCATGCGCGACGGGTCGGTTCGCGACTGCGTCTGCCTCCGTGCGGTGAACGAGCCGATCCAGAAGGCGATCGAGACCGCCTTCAGGTCGTGCCGGTGGTCGCCTGCCCTCGATCCGCAAGGGCATCCCCTCGCGGTCTGGGTCATCCAGCCGATCAAGGTCGCCGCGCTCGAGTGATCTCGGCCTCCGGCTGAGGCCGAACGGCGGTGTTGCAGAAGAAAGGCCTCGACGCTCCAGGGAGGAACGCCGGGGCCTCGTGCTTCTGGTCGACTCGAGCGCCCGACGCCGGTGGGCCGCGTTCGGCCTCAGCTCAGAGCGCTTCTTCGCCCCGCTCGCCGGTGCGGATCCGGACCACCTCCTCGACGGTGCTCACGAAGATCTTCCCGTCGCCGATCCGCTCGCTCCGCGCGGCCGACTGGATCGCCTCCAGCGTCTTGGCGAGGAGCGAGTCGGTCACCACCACGTCGATCTGCACCTTGGGGATGAACTCCACCACGTACTCGGCGCCGCGGTAGAGCTCGGTGTGCCCCTTCTGCCGCCCAAACCCCTTGACCTCGGTGACGGTCAGGCCCGTGACGCCGACCTCCGCGAGCGCGTTCTTCACGTCGTCGAGCTTGAACGGCTTGATGATCGCTTGCACCTTCTTCACGTTTCACCTCGTCAGCAGTGAGGGCCGATTCATCCGGTCCCCCGGCAAATGGGTCTCAGCTCCGGCAGGCGCCGGAATGGCGCGTGTGCCTTTCAGTTTGCAATGGCCGGACCGAGTCCGATCACGAGCCAAATCGCTCGCCCAAGATGCCGATCCGCGGATTTCGGCGGCCGGGCTGCCCGCTCCGCCGGCAGCGGGCAGCCCGCGAATCGAGCAGGCCGCACCCAGAGTGCTTTCTTCCTGGCACGGCGAGCCCTACCAGTGTTCCTCAGCTTGGACAGGGAGCGCCAGGTCCCATACCCCCTACGGCGCGAGCAGGTGCTGCTTCACCAGAAGTCCAGACGGGGTCAGGTCCGCGTCCGACCAGCCGCCCTGGGGGGAGGCGCCCGGCCTCAGGATGGAGGCGCCCTCGGCTTTGTCGGCCAGCGACCAGTTGATCCAGCCGATCTGGTTCTGCCGGAAGAACTTCATCCACTCCTCGGTCTCCTCCACGTTCACGTCGCCGTCCCCGTTGGCCTGAACGGTCCCGAGCTCGGTGGCGAAGAGGGCGGCCCCATGGTCGACGGCGTACTGCGCCCGGTCGCGCAGGCTCTGGCCGTGCGTACCGGCGTAGACGTGCAGGGCGACCATCACGTTGGGGAGATCGATCGGGAAGTCGGCGGCGACGTCGACGTCTTGACTGAAGGTGGTGGTCCCGACGATCACCACCGCCTCCGGCGCCTTGGCTCGAATGACCGGGATCACGGCCTTGGCGTAGGGCTTCACGTTGCCGATCCAGGTCACGTCGTCGCCGCTCGGCTCGTTGCAGAGCTCGTAGAGCACGTGGGGCCAACCGGCGTAGCGCGCCGCCGCCTGCGCGAAGAAGCGCTTGGCCGCGTCGAGCTGCTTCAGCGGGTCATTGGAGCTGGCCGAGATGTGCCAATCGACGACGGCGTAGACGCCGGCCTTGGCCGCCGCCTCGACGACCCGATCCACCGCCGCGGTGGCCTCGGTCGGGTTGGTCAGGTACCCACCCTCGGTCACGTACATCGCCGCGCGCACCACGTTCACGTGCCAGCGCTCGGCCATGAACGCGACGGACGAGGCGTTCATGAACTGTGGGTACCACTGGAGCCCGTGCGAGCTCACGCCGCGGAGCTGGATGGCGGCGCCGCTCCGATCGACCAGCTTGGTACCCTGGACCCGCAGCGCGCCGTGCCTCTCCACCGCGCTGCCGGCGGGATAGGTGGAAGCGATCAGGCCCGGCCCACTCCGGATGGCGGTCTTGGGTGTGGCGCTGCAGGCCATGGCCAGGACGGCGAACGCCAGGGAGAACCCATTCATCCGGAGCATGCGGACCTCGGGGACGGTGCAGGTGTTGGAAATTGCGTCGGTTTGAGCGCCAACATACCCGTTTTCAACCTGGACGGCATGCTTCTCGCGCTTGACGCCCGTGCAGGCAAAGTCGTACGGCTTGTTGCACAGCTCAGACTCGGCCCAAAGACCCGTCATCCCGCGTCGATGAGAGCGCTCGAGCCATTCACATGCGGGCCGGTCGCATCTCTTGAGGAGCCAGACCATGTCGAAGACCTTCGTTCGTGCCGCGCAGCGCGCCTCCTGGCGCATCGCGGTCGCCGCCCTGCTCGGATCCGCGTTGGCGGCCATCCCCTCCGCCCCCCGCGCCACCAGCGTCACGGGGCCCACTGCGCCGACCAACCTGACCACGAGCAGCATCGCCAGCACCCAGGTCACCCTCTGCTGGTCGCCTTCCACCGACACGTCGAGCACGATCGTCGGTTATGATCTCTACTCGGGCACCACGTTGGTGGGCAGCAGCACCAGCACCAGCACCTGCGGGACGATCTCCAACCTGCTCCCGTCCTCCACCTACAGCTTCTCGGTCGGCGGCAGGGACGCGTCCGGCAACGTCTCGCAGTCGAGCAACTCGATCAGCGTGACCACCCTTGGGACCTCGGACCTCACGCCGCCCTCGGTCCCTGGCAACCTGGCCTGGTCCAGCCTCAACGGGACGGTGACCCTCGCCTGGACCGCCTCGACCGACAACGTGGGCGTGGTCGCCTACGACCTCTACTTCGGCAACTTCTACCTGGGCGCCTTCGGCGAGACGAGCATCGCCGTCATGGGCTTCAAGGTCAGCACTCCCTACACCTTCTCGGTGAAGGCCCGCGACGCCGCCGGCAACACCTCGGTCGCGAGCAACACCACCACCGTGCTCCTCAACCCGACCCAGGACACCACACCGCCGTCGGCGCCGTCGGGGGTGACCGCCTCCAACGTGACTGCCAGCTCGATGACGATCCGGTGGACCGCCTCCACCGACGACTCGGGCACGGTCGTGATGTACCAGGTATTCACCAACGGTAACGCGGCCACCAACACCTTCGGCTCCACCACCGCCAGCCTGTCCAACCTGACCGCCGCCACCAGCTACAGCGTCACGGTGAAGGCGCTGGACGCCGCCAGCAACGTCTCGTCCCCCAGCACGGCGCTCACGGTGAATACCCTGGGCGGCACGACGGACACCACCCCGCCCTCGGCGCCGACCGGGCTGGCCGCCGCCGTCACCGACACCAGCGTCACCCTCACCTGGACCGCCTCGACCGACGACGTGGGCGTCGCCGGCTACGACGTGCTGAACGGCAGCACCGTGGCCGCCACCGCCACCGCCACCAGCACCTCCGCCACGGTCACCAGCCTGACCGCGGCCACCACCTACGCCTTCACGGTCCGCGCCCGCGACGCCGCGGGCAACTCGACGGCCAGCGCGGCGCTGTCGGTGACCACCAACGGCTCCGCCGATCGCGACGAGGTCTACCCGACCGCCGACCCCACCACCTGCGGCACCTGGGCGCTGACCAACAACGTCTGCTGCGCGCAGTACTGCGACAACGATCTCAAGTCCGAGAACTGCGACAAGTGCGGCGGGGCCGGGTCGGCCCACTGCGTGGTCGTGGACAGCAAGGCCTGCGTCTCGGGCAAGTGGCCCGAGGTCCACAGCATTCCCGCCTCCCCCACCTGGCATTACTCTCGGTCGACGCACTACGGCGTCACCTACGCCGGCGCCTGCGCGTTCGGCATGTACGGGATCTGCTCGACGGCCTACAAGAACAGCCCGCAGTGCGACGGGTTCTGCAAGGCCTACCCCACCCTGTGCAACGACGCGCCCGGCGCCAACCTCCGCGGGAACACCGTCGCGCCCTCCGGTTACTACTACTCGCAGTTCTGGCCGAGCCTCCCTGGCGCCCGCGACAACTACCTGAGCTGCGGCGAGTGCTTCGAGATGGTCCGCACCAAGAAGGACGGGACCGACTACCAGCCGGGTGAGACCGGGTACACACCGCCGGTGACCGTGACGGTCGCGGACTCCTGTCCCTGCTCGGCCAACTCCAAGTGGTGCTGCGGCTCCGGCCGCGACCACTGCGCGGAGGTCTCCGACTTCAAGTACGGCTGCCCGCTCCCGCCTTCGCCTCCCCCCAACCCGCACGCCGACCCGACCTCGGACGACAGCCTCCACCTCGACCTGTCGGACATCGCCATGGCCCGCCTCCAGACCGGCGACGCCAACGGCAACCTGGTGGACGGCGTGATCCCCACCAGGTACCGGCGCGTGCCCTGCCCGGTGCTCGGCAACGCCTACATCTGGCTGCGCAGCGGCGCGGGGCAGTGGTGGTTCGCGCTCGCCATCGTGAACACCGGCGGCCTCGGCTCGGTCGTCAAGGTCGAGGCGCTGGACTCCTCGGGCAACTGGGTCGCGCTGCAGCGCGACCAGAACTACACCAGCTCGCGACCGCAGGAGCGGTTCGGCGTCTGGGTGGTGGCCCAGGGAACCGGGCCGTACACCCTGCCGGTTTCGCTGCGAGTGACTGACCCGGCCGGCAAGGTCATCACCGCGAACAACGTCATCAAGGACTGGCTGCCGACGGACCTGACGCTGCGCGACATCTACTACATCGACATGGGCGTGCAGTTCTGATCGAGACGGGGGCGCCCGATCACCCCCGTCCCCTCCAGGCCCCAGCATCCGAGGCCGGCACGGTTCCTCCGTGTCGGCCTCTCGCGTTCTGGGCGCACCGCAACGCCCCAGAGTCCCTTCGGACGCCGCCCCTCGCTGCGGCTTACCCCGCCCACTCCGTCGTCCGCAGATGGCGCGAACCGAACGCTTACAGGAAAAGTGGAAAAGGCGGTCTCGGACACCGACACCGACATGTGGGGGCCACTCGGTCATGCCATGGGTCTCCCCGGGACAATCCCGAAGGATCCCCACCGACTACGCGCTTACGTCGCGTTCTCCGGCGCTGTCGGCGCCGCCCTCACCCTTGACACCTATGCAGGCAAAGTCGTACGGCTTTTCCTACTCAGCCGAGTTCCGACTCCGCAGACCTACCCCCGCCTCGACGAGAGCGTGCTGAGTGACGACCACCTCACGGGACCCTGGCGTTCCTTGAAGGAGCCAAAACCATGCAGAAGAAGCTCTTGAACGCGGGGCTGCGATCAGTCTCGTTCGGATTGTTGACCACAGCCCTCGGGTCTGCGCTCCTGGCAGCCCCTGGCGTCGCGTCCGCGGCGTCGCTCCAGCAAGTTTCCAACCTCGTCGCAAGCACGGCGCTCACGGCCAACGCCACCGCACCGAGCACCCCGACCGGCCTCCTGTCCGTGAATGTGACCAGCGACACCGTCAATCTGGCCTGGTCGGCCGCCCCGGGCAAAGTGAAGGCCGCGAGCTATCAGGTCTTCAATGGCGGGACTCCGGCGGCGACCGTCCCCCGCAACGCCGCCACGATCTCGGGCCTCCTCGCGAACACCAGCTACTCCTTCACGGTCCGGGCCCTGGACGCGGCTGGAAACGCCTCGGCGGCCAGCTCGGCCTTGGTCGTCAAGACCCTGTCCACCTCCGACACGACCCCGCCCACCGCGCCCAAGGGCCTGTCCGCCGGCAACGTCTCCAGCACCGGCGTCACCCTCTGCTGGTCGCCGTCCACCGACCGCGTAGGCGTGGCTGCTTACGACGTCGCCTCGGGCGTGACGCACGCAGGGAGCACCAACAGCACCTGTGCTGCCGTCTCGAACCTTCTCCCGTCCCGCACCTACACCTTCTCGGTGAAGGCGCGCGACGTGTCGGGCAACTCCTCGGCGCAGAGCGAGTCGGTGATGGTGACGACCCTCGCGACCACGGATGTCACGGCCCCGTCTGCGCCCACCAACCTGACCTGGACCAACGTCGGCGGGACGGTGACCCTCACCTGGACCGCCTCCACCGACGACGTCGGCGTGATCGCCTACGACCTGTACTTCGGCAGCTTCTACCTGGGCGCCTTCGGCGAGACCAGCATCGTCATGATGGGTTTCAAGACCGGCACGCCTTACACCTTCTCGGTGAAGGCCCGCGACGCGGCCGGCAACACCTCCGTCGCGAGCAACACCACCACCGTGCTCCTCGGCGCGACCCAGGACACCACGCCACCCTCGACGCCCTCGAGCGTGACCGCCTCCAGCGTGACCACCAGCTCGATGACGATCCGGTGGACCGCCTCCACCGACAACTCCGGCACGGTCGTGATGTACCAGGTCTTCACCAACGGTACCGCGGCCACCAACACCTTCGGGACCACCAGCGCCAACCTCACCGGCCTGACGGCCAACACCAGCTACACCATCACGGTGACCGCGCTCGACGCGGCCAACAACGTCTCCTCCCCCAGCACGGCCATCACCGCGTGGACCCTGATCGGCGGCACGACGGACACCACCCCGCCCAGCACCCCGACCGGCCTGATGTCCCTGAGCGTGACCGACACCACCGCCGTCCTCACCTGGAACGCCTCCACCGACGGCAACGGCGTGGCCGGGTACGACGTTTACAACGGGACCGCCTTGGCCGGCAGCGCCACGATCCCGAGCATCTCCGTCACCGGCCTCTCCGCCAGCACCACCTACTCCTTCACTGTGAAGGCCCGCGACACATCGGGCAACGTCTCGGCGGCGAGCACGGCGTACTCCGTATCGACCACCAGCGCCACCGGCGATCGGAACGAGATCTACCCGACCGCCGATCCCACCAGCTGCGGCGGCTGGGCTCTGGTCGACAACGTCTGCACCGCGCAGTACTGCAGCAACGACCTCCGGTCGGAGAGCTGCGCCCCCTGCGGCGGCAACGGCTCCGCCCAGTGCCAGAAGGTCAGCAGCAAGGCGGGCGTGTCGGGCAAGTGGCCCGAGGTTCGCTCTTTGGCGACGCCCGACGACTGGCACTACTCGCGGTCGACCCACTTCGGCCTCACCAACGGTGGCGCGTGCGCGTTCGGCTACTACGGCCTCTGCACCGGCAAGATGAACTTCACCGACCCCAAGCTGGCGGCCAACTGCGCCTCGTTCTGCAAGATGTACCCGAGCCTCTGCACCGATCCGTCCGGCACCACCCTCCGCGGCAACTTCGCCGCGCCCCAGGGCAACTACTACACCCAGTTCTGGCCGAGCCTGCCGGGTGACCGCGACAACTACCTGAGCTGCGGCGAGTGCTTCGAGCTGGTCCGCACCCACAAGGACGGCACCAACTACGCCACGACCGAGACCGGGTACACGCCCTCGGTCGTCCTGCAGATCCTCGACTCCTGCCCCTGCTCCGCCAACTCCAAGTGGTGCTGTGGCAACGGTCGCGACCACTGCGCCGAGGTCTCGGACTTCAAGTACGGCTGCCCGATCCCGCCCATCCCGGCGCTGCCGGCCGATCACGATCCGCAGAAGGGCGAGAGCATCCACCTCGACCTCTCCGACATCGCCATGGCCCGCCTCCAGACCGGCGACGCCAACGGCAACATGATCGACGGCGTGATCCCGATCCAGTACCGCCGCGTGCCCTGCCCGGTGGTCGGCAACGTTCACCTCTGGCTCAAGAGCGGCGCCAGCAACTACTGGTTCTCGCTCTCGGTCGTGAACGTGGCGAAGTTCGGCTCGATCACCCTGGTCGAGGCGCAGGACGCGGCCGGCAACTGGATCCCGATGAACCGCGACCAGAACTACACCAGCTCGCGGCCTCAGGAGCGGTACGGCGTCTGGGTGGTGAAGCAGGGCTCGGGGCCGTACAACCTGCCCATCCCGCTGCGGCTGACCGATCCCTCGGGCAAGCAGCTGCTCGCTCCCACCGCGATCAGCTCCTTCACTGCGCCGACCGGGACGGACCCGGAGATGTACTACGTCGATACCGGCGTGCAGTTCTGACGCTCGGCTGACGTTCGAAGAGCTCGCGCCGGTCTTCCCGCTCGGGAGGGCCGGCGCGGTCGTTTTGGGGTTCTGAACCGGGCCGTCCCCGCTTCCCGGCTTCGACCTCCGGTGAAGCGACAGCGCTCAGCCCCGCCGGAGCTGGGCGCTGTCGCTGGTGTACTCCATCAGCTCGACCGGATTTCCGTCGGGGTCCGCGGTCCAGGCCTGGCGGGCCCGATCCATGCCTAGGCTCGGCTCCGAGACCTGAACCCCGCGCGCCCGGAGCCTGGCGCAGAACGCGTCGAGCCCGGTGACCTCGAAGCAGAGGTGCCGGAAGGCGGTGCCCCGCTCGATCCGGGAGTCGTCGCCGCCCCAGATCGCCTGCGCCCCCTTCCGATCGAAGATCTCGACGAAGGAGGAGTTGCCGGCGTCGAAGTAGAGCCCAAAGTCCTCCCCGTCCGAGCTCTTCATGGGAAAGGCGAACCGGAGCCCCAGCCCCTCGACGTAGAAGCGCCGCATCTCCTCGAGCTGGTCGGTGAAGAGCGAGACGTGGGCGAGCTGGCGAATCATGCGTTCTCCTGGCGCCGGTCCGTCAGAAGCGCCCCTCCACCACGAAGAGCACCACCCCGGTGGCGCCCAGCACCCCGGCCGCCCCCAGGAGCACGTTGCCGGCCCGCCGGTAGGAGACGGCCTGGTCCCGGAGCCGCGTCACCGTCGCCTGATCGTGAACCGAGGAGCGCATCTCGTTGCTCCGCTTCGAGGCCAGGTAGCCCAACACCAGGCCGGTCCCGAGCGCCGCAGCGGCGCCGCCGGCAGCCACCCAGGTCCACTTGCGGCCCATCCGCTTTGAGGTGGCGAGCGGCGCCAGGAGGCCACGCCGCGACTCGGGGAGCGAGGGCGCCAGGTCGGAGTGCCTCCGCTGGGTCATCGACAGGGCGGCGACGGTCGCCTTGGTCGGGTCGTTGGTCCCCTTGAGCTTCAGATCGACGGTCAGGAAGCGGCTCCTGCCGATCTCGATCTGCTGGGTCTCCGGATCGTATCCCGGCTTGAGCAGGGTGAGCTCGTGCTTGCCCAGCTCGATCTGGGCCCGGAACGGCGTCACCCCGCGCGCCTCCGAGTCGATCCAGACCTCCGCCTGGTCGGGATCGGTCACCACGTGGAGCGTCTCGCGCCCCGACATCTCCGGCAGGTTCGCCTCGAGCTTGGTCATGGTCTGGAGCTGCCCCGTCCGATCCTCGGCGTTGGGGAGCAATCGCAGGTACTGGCGCAGGTAGTAGAGCTGATCCTCGGCGTCGCCGAGCTGCTCGTAGCAGAGCGCCAGGTTGTAGAAGGTGAAGGCGTGGGGCTTGGCCGTGATCGCGGCCTCGAACTCCGGGATCGCCTCTCGGTAACGGTGCGCAGCGAAGAGCTCGCCACCCTTCTTGTAGTGTACCTTGGCCGCGATCGCGGCCGGATCGGCGGCCGGGTCGGAGCCGGCGGCGGGGCTCGCGGCGAGGACGAGCGTCAAGAGACCCAGAACAGGATGCATCACGTTCCTCTTCCCGTGGCTGGTCGCTGCCAGCACGCTGCACGGAGGCCCCGGAGTGTAGCACGGGTGCCGGAAGGGGCACGCGGATGCGGACCTGGCGCCGAGCGGCCCGGCGCTGGCGGCCGGACTTTCCGTACGTCTCGGATGGTCATCCGCCCGCGATGGCGCCGACGATCAGGAACGGCTCCTCCCCGGACGCGATCTCAGCTGGGAGCGGGGCGCGGGGGGAGGCATCGGAGAGGTCCCGCCCGGCGGCGAAGAAGCGGAGGAACGGACGGCGCCGGCCGGTGGTGAAGTCGCGGATCGTCCCCCGCAGCGTCGGGTGCTGGGCCTCGAGCGCGTCCAGGATCGAAGCCTGGGTGACAGGACCGTCGATCCGGAGGGCGACCTCGCCCTCGACCTTTGCCAGCGTCCGCAGATGGTACGGGAGCTCCACGCGGATCATGGCAAGGTCTGGACCTCCACCGACAGCACCGCCGGCAGGTCTCGGACGATCGGAGCCCAGCTCTCGCCGGCGTCGGCCGAGGCGTAGACCTGTCCGCCCGTCGTCCCGAAGTAGACGCCGCACGCGTCCAGCGAGTCGACGGCCATGGCGTCCCGCAGGACGTTCACGTAGCAGTTCTCCTGCGGCAAGCCGCGGGTGAGCGGCTCCCACTCCCCTCCGCCGATGCGGCTGCGGAAGACGCGCAGCTTCCCCTCGGGCGGGTAGTGCAGCGAGTCGCTCTGGATGGGGACCACGTAGACGGTCTCTGGCTCATGGGCGTGGACGTCGATCACGAACCCGAAGTCGGTGGGCAGGTCGCCGCTCACCTCTCGCCAGGTGTCGCCCGCGTCGTCGCTCCGCATCACGTCCCAGTGCTTCTGCATGAAGAGCACCTTCGGCCGAGACCGGTGCTTGGCGATCCGGTGGACACAGTGGCCCACCTCGGCGTCGGGATCGGGCAGGAACTTGGAGTGAAGTCCGCGGTTGATGGGGTGCCAGTGCTCGCCGCCGTCGTCGCTCCGGAAGGCGCCCGCGGCCGAGATTGCGGCGAACATCCGGCGCGACCCGTCGCCGTCGAGGAGGAGCGTGTGCAGGCACATCCCGCCCGCGCCCGGCGGGCAGCGCGGCGCCGACTCCTGCACGCGCAGGCCCGGGACCTCCTGCCAGGTCTGCGCCCCGTCGCGCGATCGGAAGAGCGCCGCGTCCTCGACGCCGGCCCAGACCGTCTCCGGGTCGTCCAGCGCGGGCTCCAGGTGCCAGACCCGCTTGAACTCCCAGGGGCGCTGGCTGCCATCGTACCATTGGTGAGTGCCGGGGGTCCCCTGGTAGGCGAACTGGTTCCCACCAGTCTCCCAGGTCTTGCCGCCGTCGCGGGAGCGCTGGATCACCTGACCGAACCAGCTGCTGGTCTGCGACGCATAGATCCGGTCGGGGTCGGCGGGCGAGGCTTTGGCGTGGTAGATCTCCCAGCCTCCGAAGAACGGGCCGTTCACTTTCCAGCGATCCCGTTTCCCGTCCGCCTCCAGGACGAAGAGCCCCTTTCGCGTTCCGGCCAGCACCCGAACCCTGCTCATATGCAACCTCCGTCAGGAATCGCCTCGGAATGGGCGGCCGCCTGGCCATAGGGCGGGGCGGCGCGCGAGGCCGCTGGAACCGGCGGGGCCACCCCATCCGGGAAGAGCCGAGCGCCCCGATCGGCAAGCGGTCGTTTAAGATGGCGCCTCGAAGAAAGGGAGCCGACCCGTGACCGATCCCGAACGACCCACCACGCCGCCCCGGCCCATCGCCGAGCTGCGCGCGGCCATCGACGCCATCGACGCCGACATCCTGCGGCTGCTCAACCAGCGGGCGCGGCTGGCCACGGAGGTGGGGGAGTACAAGCGGATCGCCGCGCCGGGGGCGCCCTTTCACGTTCCGTCGCGGGAGCGCGAGGTCCTCTCGCGGATGGAGAAGCTGAACGGTGGGCCGTTTCCGACCGAGG
>Ga0302323_100000776_pt1 | contig 25838 bp, 26 predicted proteins | sample Fen_T0_3_FD_201950 | JGI IMG/M metagenome (GOLD analysis project Ga0302323, IMG submission 201950) | Peat permafrost microbial communities from Stordalen Mire near Abisko, Sweden - Fen_T0_3 | ecosystem: Environmental > Terrestrial > Soil > Wetlands > Permafrost | place: Sweden: Abisko...
CTCCCGGCCGCGACACCTGGCTTCCGGAGGCCGCCGCCCACCTGCACGACGCCGAGGCGCTGCTGCAGCTCGTGCCGGACATCGCCCGGCAGGACGTGTACCTCTGCGGCGCCCAGGGCTGGATGGATGCCGTCCGCACGGCCGCGCTGGAGGCGGGCGTCCCCGACCGCCACCTCCACCTCGAACGCTTCAGCTGGTAGGAGACTCTTTCGTGCGTCGCATCGCCATCGCCCTGATGAGCACCGTCAGCGGTCTCGTGCTGCTCTTCAGCTACCACACCAGCCTGGGTCCGGAGACGAACACCGCGAGCTCCTCCGACGACGGCGTCCCGCTGCTGACGGGCGACCAGGGCGGCGCGGACGGCAACGCGGACGGCGGCACCCAGGGCGGCGCCGTCGACCCCGGGAACCCGTCCGACGTGGCCACCACGCCGAGCCCGAGCGCCGGATCGACCGGCCGGAGCACCGGGAACGGCGTCTCGGGGACCTTCACCGGCAACCGGGTGCAGACCCAGTGGGGGCCGGTCCGGGTCCGGATCGTGGTCGAGAACAACAAGATCACCAAGGCGGTGGCCCTGGAGTTCCCGACCGGCAACCACCACGACCAGGAGATCAACTCCTGGGCCATCCCGCAGCTGCAGGACGCGACCGTGCAGGCCAACAGCGCGCACATCGACTCGCTGAGCGGCGCCACCGTGACCAGCCAGGGCTACCTCACCTCCCTGCAGTCGGCGCTCGACAAGGCGCACCTGTGACCGGCCCGTCGTCCCTGCCCCGGCTGGACGCGCACCCGGACGAGCTCCGCCCCGCCCCCGAGCAGCCGCGCCGGGCCTGGGTGGAGCAGGTCATGGGGATGCCGGTGAGCGTCCACGTCCGGGGGCCGCTGGCCCGCGGCGACGACGCGGACGCGGCGGTCGCACGCGGCGTCGCCGACCTGCACCGGACCGACGAGATCTTCAGCACCTGGCAGGCCGGCAGCCAGATCAGCCGGCTGCGGCGGGGCGAGCTGACCGCCGCGGACGCCGACCCCTGGGTGCGCGAGGTGATCGCGCTGTGCGACGAGGCCCGCGAGCGCACCGGCGGCTGGTTCGACGCCCTGCTGCCCGACCGCTCCGACCGGTCCGACCGCTCCGACGGCGAGCGCCGGTTCGACCCGACCGGCCTGGTCAAGGGGTGGGCGATCGAGCGGGTGACCCGGGCGCTGTCCGCGGACCTGCCCGACCACGACGTCCTGGTGAACGCCGGCGGCGACCTCGCCGTCCGCTGCCGCCGGACCGACACCCCGGACTGGCACCTCGGCGTCGAGGACCCGGCCGACCGCTCCCGGCTGCTCGCCACCGTGCCGCTGCGCACCGGGGGCATGGCGACGTCGGGCGCGGCCGCGCGCGGCGCCCACATCCTCGACCCGCACTCGGGCGATCCGGTCGCCCGCGGCGGTTCGGTCACGGTCGTCGGGCCGGACCTGCTGTGGGCCGACGTCCACGCGACCGCCGCCTTCGCCCAGGGCGCGGGCTGCGAGCCCTACCTGGCCCGGCTCGCCGGACACCTGTCGTTCGTCGTCCGCCCCGACGGGACGACGGCCACGATCACCGGTCGCTGAGCAGGCGCGGCTCCCGACACGCTCGGAGCGGACACCCAGGAAACTCCCAGACCGTGGGGTGACACTGGGTGCGTGGCCGAGAAGAGTGCTGAGGCGAGACTGCTGGTCGTCGACGACGAGCCGAGCATCCGCGAGCTGCTGACCGCCAGCCTGAAGTTCGCGGGGTTCGAGGTGACCGCGGCGGCGGACGGCGCGGAGGCGCTCCGAGCGGCCGAGGCGAACCGCCCCGACCTCATCGTGCTCGACGTCATGCTGCCCGACATGGACGGATTCACCGTCACCCGCAAGCTCCGCGAGCGCGGGCGGGACATGCCGGTGCTGTTCCTGACCGCGCGGGACGAGACGAGCGACAAGGTCACCGGCCTCACGGTCGGCGGCGACGACTACGTGACCAAGCCGTTCAGCCTGGAGGAGGTCGTCGCCCGGATCCGCGCGGTGCTGCGCCGCGCCGGCCACGGCGGCCAGCCGGACACCGGCCGGATGGCCTTCCACGACCTGGAGCTCGACGAGGACTCCCACGAGGTCCGCCGCGCGGGCCGGCTGGTCGAGCTGTCGCCGACCGAGTTCAAACTGCTGCGCTACCTCATGCTCAACCCGAACCGCGTGCTGTCGAAGGCGCAGATCCTGGACCACGTCTGGGCCTACGACTTCAACGGCGAGGCGGGGATCGTGGAGTCGTACATCTCCTACCTGCGACGCAAGATCGACGACGTCGACCCGCCGCTGATCCACACCCGACGCGGCGTCGGCTACGTCCTGCGCCTCCCCCCGGAAGGGTGAGCCACCGGTGACCGACCCTCGTGACGGCGACGTCATCGGGGCCCTGTCGCCGCAGCAGCCTCGGGCGCACTCCCCCAGGCCTGACATCCTCGCCTCCGAGCCTGCGGAGCCAGGACGGCGGGGGCGCCCGGCGCTGCGGGACGCTCGGGTCCTCGAGCGTTTGGAGGGAGTGCCGCTGCGGGCCCGGCTGGTCGGGATCCTCGTCGTGGCGCTGCTCGTGGCGATCGGCACCGCGGGCTACCTCAGCCAACGGCTGCTGCGCGACTACCTGACGCAACAGGTGGACAACCAGATCAGCCAGGACGCCCGGCCTGCCGTCTTCGCCGCGACGAACGCGGCGACCGACACCTTCCAGCAGGATCTCAACCGTCCCCTGCCCGGCAACTTCGTCGTGCAACTGTGGAGCGGCGAGGCAGGGTCCGAGCGGGTCACCGTCCCCCAGGCGTCGGACGGCCAGCCGGCGCCCGCCTTCGAACAGCTCCCGACGTCCGGGTTCGGCCGGCCTGACGCAGGCCTGCCCATCCGCACCCTGCACTCGACGGGTGGCGGCGGAACCTGGCGCAGCGTCGCCGTCGTCATGCCCGTGGATCGCAGCCACATCACCTATGCCCAGGTCGCGCTCTCCACGGCCGGGGTCGAGGCGGCCGTGGCGCGGTTGGTCTTCTTCATCGAGGTCACGGGTGGGATCGTCATCGTCGTCGTCAGCGTGCTGGGGTGGTTGGCGATCCGTCGGTCCTTCCGCCCACTGGTGGAGATGGAGGAGACCGCCGCCGCGATCGCCGCCGGTGACCTCTCCCGGCGCATCCCGGAGCGGCCGACGTCCACCGAGGTGGGCCGCCTCACCCGCTCGCTCAACGGCATGCTGACCCAGATCGAGTCCGCGTTCCGGTCCCGGGAGGCGAGCGAGGCGCGCACCCGGCGGTTCGCGGCGGACGCCTCGCACGAGCTGCGGACCCCGCTCGTCTCCATCCGCGGGTTCGCGGAGCTGTACCGGCAGGGCGCCGTCCCGGCCGACGAGGTTCCGCGGACCATGCGCCGGATCGAGGACGAGGCCAAGCGCATGGGCAGCCTCGTCGAGGACCTGCTCCTGCTCGCCCGGCTCGACGAGCAGCGCCCGGGCCGTCACGAGCCGGTCGACCTCGCCGTCCTGGCGGGGGACGCCGTCCACGACGCCCGCGGCCTGGACGCCGGCCGCGCCGTGACGCTCGCCGGCCTCAACGGCCACGGACCGGACGCCGCCGTCGTCACCGGTGACGAGGACCGCCTGCGCCAGGTGGTCGCCAACCTGGTCGCCAACGCCGTCCGACACACCCCCGAAGGGACGCCGATCGAGGTGGCCGTCGGGCGGTACGGCGGGGCCGCGGTGCTCGAGGTGCGCGACCACGGTCCGGGCCTGACGCCGGAGCAGGCGCAGCGGGTGTTCGAACGGTTCTACCGGGTCGACGCCTCGCGCCGGCGAGGCCAGGGAGGCGGCTCCGGGCTGGGCCTGTCGATCGTCTCGGCGGTCGTCACGGCGCACGGGGGCGGCGTCCAGGTGCTGCCGACGCCGGGCGGCGGCGCCACCTTCCGGGTGACGCTTCCGGCCCGCGCGGACGGCGCGCCGGGGGCCGGGCAGGCGCCCGATCCGGTCGCTGAGACCGCCGTCACGCCCCGGTGAGCCTGCTCACTTCTGCTCCAGCCAGGCCTTTCAGCCGTCGAAGGAACCCCTGCTGGTGAGAGAATGACAACGTTGCCAGGGTGGTTCGGGGCGATCCTCCGGCCCCACCCGGCGACCACACCCGCACCGTCCCGGTGCGGGAGGCCGTAGGCCCGACGCAGTGCCACGGGTACACCCTCGATCACCCTTATCAGGAGTGATGGACATGCCCACCACTGACACCACCCACCGGACCGGCGCCCAGCTGCGCCGGGCGCAGTACGCGCGATGGGCCCGCCTGCTCGACACGATCCTTCCGCCGCCGGACGCGAACCGCCTCGTGGCGGTGGCCGAGGTCGGCCGGCACACCCTCCCGCTCGTCGAGGGAAGCCTCGCCGACGTCGGCCTGTCCCCCGTGGTGAGCGCCGTCCGGACCATGAACGGCGACGAGCGCTTCCGGGTGCTCGTGCCGGCCCGTGACGCCGAGATCGCCGGGGAGGTCGTCGCCGGCTGCTGACGCCGGCCGGCGGACGCCGGCTGGACCGTTCGGCGGAACCATGCTCCGTCGCACCACGTTCTACGGATCGATGCCCCACGGTTCAGTGGAGGTCTTCCGATGCCGAGGATCTCGACAACCTGCTCTGCCAGGCTGCCGGTACCGACCTTCACGGTCGGTACCGGCAGTTCCGTTCCACCGGTTCCACCCGTTCCATCCCGAAGGAGGGCTCGCGCGTGACCACTGACCGCCCCACCGACCCTCGCCCCCGCGAGATCAGCCTGACCACCGTCGCGAACCCGCGGCGCACCAGGGTCGACGCCGACGGCCGGCCCGAACCGGTGCCGGTGCCCGCCGCCCAGCGGTCGTCGTCCGACTGACCTAGGGTGGGGTGTCGGCCGGAAACACGGCCGACACCTCCCAGCGAACTCCCAGACATGACTGAGGGTTCACCCAGGAGCTTCCGATGTACTGACATCACCACACACGAAAGGTGCTTGGCGATGTCGCAGAGTACGGACCCTCGTTCCGATACGTGGCACGCACCGGGGGCTGTGTCGATGACCGATCAGCACGAGTACGAGCAGCCCGCCGGGTTCTCCACCCCGGGCGCGCAGCCCACCCGACCGGTGTTCCACTCGCCGGACGCGTCGGGTGCGCCGCCGGCACCCCCGCCGGCGGCACCTGCGGCGAGCGCGCCCCCGGCGAGCGCGCCCAGCAACAACGTGTTCGGCGCGCCCTACCAGCCGCCGTACCAGACCCCCTACGCGTCGACCTACCCGGCGACGGGCCCGTACCCGGCTCCTGCGGACGGCTCCGGCTCGGGCACCGGCTTCCCGCCCGGCACCGGGCTTCCGCCGCGACAGGGGCGGCGCGGTCCGGGCTGGGGCGGCGTCCTCGCGGTGGGCGCCGGGGCGGCCGTGCTGTCGAGCCTGCTCACGGCGGGCATCGTCGACCGCACCGGTGACTCCGGGACGACGGGCAACGCGCGTCCGGCCGCGGTGTCCAGCGCGCAGAGCGCCTCACCGCTGGTCACGAGCAGCGGCAAGCTGCCCGACTGGGTCTCGGTGGCGGCGGCCGTGGAGCCGAGCGTCGTCGCGGTCAAGGTCGAGGCGACCCAGGGCAGCGGCGAGGGCTCCGGGATCATCCTCGACACCACCGGCCGCGTCCTCACCAACAACCACGTCGTCGCCGAGGGCGGTGGGGGCGGCCGGATCAGCGTCGTGCTGTCGGACGGTCGGGCGTACCCGGGGTCGATCGTCGGCACCGACCCGTCGACCGACCTGGCCGTCATCAAGATCGATAACGCCGTCGCCGGGCTCAAGCCGGCCATCTTCGGCGACTCGGGCGCCGTCCGGATCGGCGACCCGGTGATGGCCGCCGGCAACCCGCTCGGGCTCGCCGATACCGTCACCACCGGCATCGTCAGCGCCGTCAACCGGCCGGTCAGCACGCAGGGCCAGGGCGGCGGCCAGGGCGGCAGCCCGTTCGGCGGCCAGGCCCGCACCGAGCCGGTCGTCACCAACGCGATCCAGACCGATGCGGCCATCAATCCCGGCAACAGCGGCGGCGCCCTCGTCGACGCCGGCGGCCGGGTGGTCGGCATCACGTCGTCCATCGCGTCGCTGTCGTCGGGCAGCGGCCAGTCCGGCAGCATCGGACTGGGCTTCGCGATCCCGATCAACGAGGCCAAGCAGGTCGCCGACCAGCTCGTGAAGACCGGCAAGGTGCAGCACGCGTACCTGGGCGTCGGCCTGCAGGACAGCTCGGTCGCCGTCGACGGCGCCCAGCGGGAGGCCGCCGTCCTCGGCTCGGTCAACGCCGGGACGCCGTCCGCCCAGGCCGGGTTGAAGGCGCGGGACGCCGTCATCGCGATCAACGGGCAGCGCATCGACAGCAGCGACTCCCTGGTCGGCAGCATCCGGGCGCTGACCCCGGGCACCAAGGTGACCCTCACGATCGTCCGCGACGGCAAGACGCTCGACATCGACGTGACGCTCGGCGTCCGTCCCGCCTCCGCCGGCTGATCCTGGCCGGACCTTCGACGCGGGCATCGGGCTCCCCCCGCCCGGTGTCCGCCTGGCCGCCGCGGTCCTGCTCCCCCCCGACAGGACCGCGGCGGCCGCTACTTTGGGGCCCCATGACGCCCGCCCCGCAGGACCCGCTGGTCTCGGCCCTGGGGCGCCCTCTCGGGCCGACCTGCCCGGTGGCCGACGTCCGCGCCGCCGCCGACGACCTGCTGCGGCGCTGGGACGAGCCGCATCGCGCCTACCACACGCGCACCCACCTGCTGGCGACCCTGGGGGCCCTGGCCACGCTGCTCACCCACGAGCCGGCGCCCCCGCGCACCGTCGACGTCGGGGCGCTCGAGCTGGCCGTCTGGTTCCACGACGCCGTCTACGACGGTCGGCCCGGGGACGACGAGGAGGCGAGCGCCGTCCTCGCCGAGCGCGTGCTGCCCGGTCTCGGACAGCGGCCGGAGCGGGTCGCGGAGGTGGCGCGGCTGGTCCGCCTGACCGCCCGGCACGACCCGGCGCCGGACGACGTCGCCGGGAGGCTCCTCTGCGACGCCGACCTGGCGATCCTGGCCGCGCTCGCCCCCGACTACGCCGCCTACACCGCCGCCGTCCGGCAGGAGTACGCGCACGTGCCGGACGCCGCCTTCCGGGCCGGGCGGGCGGCCGTGCTGCGCGAGCTCGTGGCGCACGGCCCGCTCTACCGGACGGCGGCGGGCCGACGGCTGTGGCAGGGGCCGGCGCTGACGAACGTGCGGGCGGAACTGGCCCGCCTCACATCCCCTCGCTGCTGAGCCAGGCCTCTACCGCGGCGCGGTAGCGCACCGGATCGACGTTCCAGCCCTGGGTGTGACCGGCTCCGGGCACGTCGAGATAGGTCACCAGGTCGGGCCGGGCCGCCGCGAGCGCCTTGCTCGGACCGTCCGGCACGTAGTCGTCGGCGTCGCTGTGCACCACGAGCAGCGGTGTGCGCAGCTCTCCGGCCCGGGCGACCCAGTCGAACCGGCCCAGCGAGGTGCCCAGGCGCCGCCCGACGAACCACTGGGCCACCCCGGTCACCGGGTCGGGCAGCCCGCGCAGACGCCCCTGGTGCAGCAGCACGTCGTTCCAGCTCAGCACGGGCGAGTCCAGGACCAGGCCGCGGACGGCATGGCCCAGCGGCGACCGGTCGACGAACTGCAGGCTCACCGCGCCGCCCATCGACCAGCCGAGCAGGACGACGTCCCGGGCGCCGTGGTCGAGCGCCCAGCGGACGGCCGGCTCGACGTCCCGCCACTCGGTGTCGCCCAGGTGCTCCTGGCCGTCCGGGCTACGGGGGGCGCCGACGTCGTTGCGGTAGGTCGGCACCAGGACCGGCAGGCCGTGGTCGTGCAGCATCGGCAGGTACCGCAGCGCCTCCCGCCGGCTGGCGTCGTGCCCGTGCACGAAGACCGCCCAGGTGCCCCGCGTGGCGGCGGCCGGCACGTACCAGGCCGGGAAGTCACCGAGGGTCGAGTTCAGGGTCAGCTCCTGGAAGGGCAGGCCGACGGCGGTGCTCGGGTCGCCCGGGTAGCTGCCGACGTCGACGGCCACGGGCTGGCCCGGCGCCGGCCGCCCCTGCAGCGGGGTGAAGACGCGGGTCACCTCGGTCGGCGTCCGCTCCAGGACGGCGCCGAGCCGGCCGTAGCCGCCGGCCCACTCCAGGCCGGTGACCTGCGAGCGGGCGGTCTCGTCGGTGCTGGTCAGCCGGACGGCGGTGCCGTCGGGGGCGATGCCCTCGACGGTCGCGACGGGGTCCAGGGCGTGGCTCCCGATCGCCACCGCGACCCCGGAGAAGTACCAGCCCACGCCGGCGACCGCGACGATGCCGAGGACCAGGAGGAGGACGACGGTGCGGGCGGTCCAGCGGGCGGCGCGGGACCGGAGGCGACGGCGCGACGGCGGGCTGTCCCTGCGGCGAAGGTGCATCCGCTCAGGGTGGGGCAGCCTCGTCGTCCGCGCCAGGGTGTTCGTGCTCAGTCGGCGCGTCGCGACGGCCGTGGCGGTGGCGGTTCGGTCAGGCGTCGGTCAGGCGTCGGTCGGGACGGCGAGCACGACGTCCAGCAGGGGCGCGAGCCGCGGCGTCCCCCGGCTCACGTCCGCGGGGTCCACCCAGCGGGCGGGGAGCCTCGGCAGGGTCTGCCCCGGCGTGACGTCGTCCCGGCGCAGGAGCACCTCGACCACCGTCCCTGCTGCCGCTGGCGCCCCTGCTGCCACTGTCCCGTGGTCCCCGCGGAGGTAGCCCACCTGACGCCAGTCGCCGGGCCGCACGCCGTCGTCCGCGCCGGTGAGCGGCTGGACGGCCCGCGCGGCCAAGTCCGCCGGCGTCGCGGACGGGGAACCGGCGAGCCACGGCAGGGTCCAGCCCGGGGGTTGCGGTTGGGCGGTCGGGACGGCGAGGACGCCGGCCGGGCCGCCGACGAGGGCCCAGACCACGCGGACCGGCCACGGCGGCGTCAGGGCCGACGCGAGGACGTCGACCCGGCGGCCGCCGTCGTCGTGGCTGGCCAGCACCCGCTCCCCACGCCGTTTGGGACGGCGCAGCCCGGCGAGCCGCAGCCGCAGCAGGAGCTCGCGACCGGCGACCGGATGCGCGCCCGCCGCGACGAGCTGGGGATAGCGCTCCTGCGGGACGTCGTAGTGGTCCCCCTCGAAGCCGCGGGCCGGCACCCCGTGCGCGCGCGCGAAGGCGTGCAGCTCCTCGAAGGAGGAGTCGCTGATCAGGTGCGACCACAGCCGGCCGTGCGCCGGCCACATCGGCGGGTCGATGAGGATGGCCATCGAGGGCAGTGTCGCAGGCCTGTGGACAAGCAGGGCCCCGCGCGTGCTTGTGGACGACGGATCGGGCGTCCGGACGGATCGTGCGACGCTGCCGACGGCGCCACGGACCGGTGGCCCGGGTCCCCCGGCCCGGGCCACCACCGGCGGGGGCGAGGGCCGCCCCGGCGCCGGAGGGAGGATCACCATGAGCCGGTACGAGGTCGACAGCGCGCAGGTGGCCCAGGCGGCGGTGGCCGTCCAGTCGTCCGCGCAGCAGATCACCGCGCAGGTCGACGGCATGATGCGGCACCTGCTCGAGCTGCAGAGCAGCTGGCGGGGCCAGGCGTCGTCGTCGTTCCAGCACGTCATCACCGACTGGCGGGGCACCCAGGAGCGCGTCCACACCAGCCTGGACGAGATCCAACGCTGCCTCACGCTGGCGAGCCAGCAGTACGCCCAGGCCGAGGACGCCGCCGCCCGGATGTTCGCGCGGTGACCCGGGCGGGCGGCCGGGCAGCGGCTACCTGATGGTCGGCTCCGGGACGGACCATCGCATGACGAGCCGGCGTCGGCCGCCGTCGTCCGTCTCCTCGACCCACCGGGCGACCGGGCGTGCGGCCGGCGCCTCGATCTGTACCAGTTCCAGGATGGCGGTCATCTGGACACCTCTCATTCATCTATTGTTCATCTGCAGGAAGAGTAACATCTATCGACAGAAATGCACTGGGCCATGCGGCTGGTGTGCCGTACGGTGGCTCCTCGTGCCTGACGACCCTGATCCCGTCCTGGCGGCCGAGCAGCGTCATCTCGAGGGGGCCCGGGCACAGCTGGCCCGGATGCGCGCCAGCACCCTCGCCCTCGAGGCGCACGGCGGCAACGCCGTCTCCACGGAGTACCTGGCGCTCACGCTCTGGCGGCGGGCCCAGTCCCTCATCGACGACCCGTCGACGTCGCTGTTCTTCGGGCGGACCGACCTCGACAGCGGTGACCGGTGGTACATCGGCCGCCGGCACGTGGCGGACGAGCACGGCGATCCGGTCGTCGTCGACTGGCGGGCGGACGTCTCCCGGTCCTTCTACCGAGCCAGCCGCAGCGAGCCGCACGACGTCGTGCGGCGGCGCCGGTTCGGCATCGACGGCGGCCGCATCACCGCCTACGAGGACGAGTACCTCACCGAGGTCGACGGCACCGGCGGGGGCGGCGCGGGGCGGAGCTCGATCCTGGCGAAGGAGATCGAGCGTCCCCGCGTGGGGCCGATGCGCGACATCGTGGCGACCATCCAGCCGGAGCAGGACGCGATCGTCCGGGCCGACGTCGGCACGAGCGTCTGCGTGCAGGGTGCCCCCGGCACCGGCAAGACGGCGGTGGGCCTGCACCGGGCGGCCTGGCTGCTGTACGCGCACCGGGAACGGTTGGGGCGGGCGGGGGTCCTGGTGATCGGTCCGAACCGGTCCTTCCTGGAGCACGTCGGCGCCGTCCTGCCGAGCCTGGGCGAGGCGGAGGTGCGGCACACCACGATCGAGCTGCTGACCGGCCAGGTCCGGGTGCGGGGCACCGACCCGACGGCGGTCGCCGTCCTCAAGGGCGACGCGCGGGTCGCCGAGGTGCTGCGGCGTGCCGTCTGGTCGTACCCACGACGGCCGACCGAGCCGCTCGTGCTGCCGCGGGGCGCCCGGCGCTGGCGCCTGCCCGCGCACGAGGCGTCGCAGATCGTCGCCGAGTTGCGGGGGCGCGGGGTGCGCTACTCAGCTGCCCGGGAGTTGTTGCCGCAGCGGTTCGCCCATGCCCTTCTGGTCCTGATGGAGGAGGCCGGCGACTCCCCGGACGACCGCGTCCAGGACGCCGTGGCGCGCAGTCGTGACGTCAAGCGCTACGTCGACGCGGTGTGGCCGGCGCTCGACCCGAAGGCGGTGCTCTTCCGGCTGCTGGCGGAGCCGGCATTCCTCGAGCGCTGCGCCGAGGGCGTGCTCACCGGTCCGGAGCAGGAGCTGCTGCGCTGGCCGGTGCCGCCGCGCACCGCGGGCAGTGCCCGGTGGACCCCGGCCGACGCCGTCCTGATGGACGAGCTGGCCGACCTGCTCCGCCGGACGCCGAGCCTGGGCCACGTCGTCCTCGACGAGGCCCAGGACCTCTCGCCGATGCAGCTGCGGGCCGTGGGCCGGCGCTGCTCGACCGGGTCGGCGACCGTCCTCGGCGACCTCGCGCAGGGCACGACCCCGTGGGCGACCCCCTCCTGGGAGGCGTCACTGGGCCATCTGGGCCTGACGGGCGCCCACGTCGAGGAGCTGGACCGCGGGTTCCGGGTGCCGACCGCGGTGATCGACTTCGCGGCCCGGCTGCTCCCCCGGATCGCGCCGAGCCTGCGGCCGCCGTCCTCGGTCCGGGAGGACCCCGGCAGCCTGCAGCTGGTCGCGGTACCGGCCGCGGGGCTGTGGCCGGGAGCGGTCGAGGCGGTGCGCGCCGCACTGGAGCACGAGGGGTCGGTCGGCGTCATCGTGCCGGACGCCGACATGGCGCGGGCCGGGCGTGACCTGGCCGCCGCCGGGATCGCGCACGACCGGCTCGGCGACGAGCCCGACCCGGCCGACGTCCCCGCCGAGCTCCCGGCGGACGGCGACCTGCCGCGCGTCTCGCTCGTGCCCGCGACCGTGGCCAAGGGTCTGGAGTACGACCACGTGGTCGTCGTCGAGCCCGCCGCCATCGCCGAGGCCGAGCCGGACGAGCGCACCGGCCTGCGACGGCTGTACGTCGTCCTGACCCGGGCCGTGTCCCGGCTGACCGTCGTCCACGCCCGGCCCCTGCCCGGAGCGCTGGCCGACGGCCCGCCCGCCGGCCTGCCCGACGAGCCGGCCGACGAGCCGGCCGGTCAGGAGCCGGCGCCACGGCCCGCCGTCAGCGCCGCCGGCGGTACCGCCGTCGGGCGGTGAGCCAGGTCAGCAGGGCGGTCACGAGGACGGCGACGAGCGTCGGTCCGTACTGACGGGCCAGTACCGGCAGCACCACGGAGTTCAGGTCGAGCTCGCCGTTGTCGGCCGCCGAGCGCGGCCCACCGGCACGATCGTCCAGCACCCGCGGCGGGACGGACGAGACCGGGGCGGGCCGCGGCGCCGCCGGTCGGGTGCCGGCCGGCTCGGACGGCGCGACCGCGTCGGCGACGCGCAACGACGGCGGGCGTGCCGGTGCCGGCTCGAACAGCGAGACCGGCTCCGGCTGTGGCTCCGGGGCCGGCGCAGCCTCCGGAGCAGGGGCAGGAGCCGCCGCCGCTTCCGGGGCCGGAGCTGGGGCCGCGGCGGGCTCCGACCCGCCGGCCAACTGCTTGGCGAGGTTGCCGGCGAACTGGTCGACGATGCGGCTGCCGACGTCCTGCATGACCCCTCGGCCGAACTGGGCCGGCCGCCCGGTCACCTTGAGCTGGGTCTCGACGACGACGCGGGTCGTCCCCTCGCCCTCCTGCTCCAACCGCGCGACGACGGTCGCGCCCGCGGTGCCGTTGCCGCGCTTGTCGCTGCCGTGGGCCTCGATGACGGCGTGGTGCGTGGCGTCGTCGCGCTCCACGAACCGGCCCTTGCCCGCGTACTGCAGGGAGACCGGCCCGAGCTTGACCTTGACCTGGCCGGCGAACTCGTCGCCGTCGCGGCCGGTGAGCGTGGCCCCCGGGAAACAGGGGGCGACCCCTTCGAGGTCGAGGAGGGTCGCCCACGCCGTGTCGACGTCGGCCGGGACGGTGAACGAGTGCTGCAGCTCCACGGGACTCCTTCCGATGAACAGAACCCAAGCGTGAGGCCGACAGGGCGTTTCCGCCCTGTCGGACCTCCGTTCGCGTCAGCCCCCCGCTGCCGCCAGGACGGCTCTGCCCGTCAGGACGGTCGCCAGGTGGCGCCGGTAGTCCTCGTCGGCGTTAGCGTCGCTCATCGGCCGGGTGCCGTCGGCGGCACGCGCCGCGGCGGCCCGGACGGCCTCCGACGTCGCCGGCTGTCCGACGAGCGCCGCCTCGACCGCGGTCGCCCGGATCGGGGTGAGCCCCATGTTCGTCAGGGCCACCCTCGCCTCCGCGATCGTGCCGCCGTCCGTGCGGACGGCCGCCGCCACCCCCACGATCGACCAGGCCTGGGCCACCACGTTGAACTTCTCGTAGTGGGCGCCCCACCCGGTGTGCTTGGGCACCCGGATCTCGACGAGGAGCTCGCCCTCGCCGATGGCCGTCTCGAAGAGGTCGACGAAGAAGTCGGTCGCCGCCACGGTCCGGCGGCCCGAGGGCCCGGCGACGACGAACTCGGCGCCGAGGGCCAGCACGGGTGCGGGCATGTCGCCCGCGGGGTCCGCGTGCGCGAGCGAGCCGCCGAACGTGCCGCGGTGCCGGACCTGGGGGTCCGCCACCGTCTGCGCGGCCAGCGACAGCAGCAGCGCGTGCTGCCGCACGAGCGGCTCCCGGGTGATGTCGTCGTGCGTCGTCATCGCGCCGATGACGATCGCGTCGCCGTCGTCCCGGACGCCGCGCAGCTCGGCGATGCGGCCGAGGTCCACGACGAGGTCCGGCGCCGCGAGCCGCAGCCGGAGCACCGGGAGCAGGCTCTGACCGCCCGCCAGGACCTTCACCTCCCGGTCGCCGGCACCGGCCAGCAGCGCCAGCGCCTCGTCGACGGTGCCGGGCGCCTCGTAGTCGAACGCAGCGGGGATCACAGCGCACCTCCGGTCTGCTCGCCCTGCGAGGGATCCGACGGATCCGCCCCGTCGGCCAGTTCGGGCGCGGCCGCGCCCACGCCCACCTGCTGGTCCGCATCCAGCCGGCCGCCGGGACCAAGCACGACGTCCGGGGTGCCCGTGGGCAGCCCCGCCGACGACGCCGCCGAGCGGTCCTGCAGGGGCCCGCCGTCCAGCCCGGACTGGATCGCCCGCCACACCCGCTGCGGGGTGCAGGGCATCTGGACGTCGTCCACGCCCCAGGGCTGGAGCGCGTCGACGATCGCGTTGACGACGGCGGGGGTCGACGCGATGGTCCCGGCCTCGCCGACACCCTTGACCCCGAGCGGGTTGGACGTCGCCGGGGACTCGGTGCGGTCGGTCGTCCAGCTCGGCAGGTCCGCCGCGCTGGGGATGGTGTAGTCGACGAAGGACCCGGTGGTCAGCGTGCCCGACTCGTCGTGGCGGGCCTCCTCGTACAGGGCCTGCGCGACGCCCTGGGCCAGGCCGCCGTGCACCTGGCCCTCGACGATGAGCGGGTTGACGACCGTCCCGATGTCGTCGACGCAGACGTAGCTGCGGATCGTCGACCGGCCCGTCTCGGTGTCGACCTCGATCGCCGCCAGGTGCGTGCCGTGCGGGAACGAGAAGTTGGTGGGGTCGAATGTCGCCTCGGCGTCGATGCCCGGCTCCATGCCGTCGGGCAGGTTGTGCGCGTCGAAGGCCGCGAACGCGACGGCGGCGAGCGTCGTCCCGTTGTCGGTGCCCCGGACCCGCAGTTCGCCCCGGTCGAACTCGATGTCGTCGACGTTCGCCTCGAGCTGGTGCGCCGCCACCCGCTTGGCCTTCTCGATGACCTTCTCGACGGCGTGGTGGATGGCGACACCGCCCACGACCAGCGAGCGCGACCCGTAGGTGTCCAGCCCGCGCGGCGACACCTGGGTGTCCCCGTGCAGGATCTCGACGTCCTCGAAGGCCACCCCGAGCCGGTCCGCGACGATCTGGCTGAACGCCGTCTCGTGACCCTGCCCGTGGGCGCTCGCGCCCGTGACGACCTCCACCTTGCCGGTCGGCAGCATCCGGACGGCGGCGTTCTCCCAGCCGCCGCCGACGTACGACAGCGCGCCGAGCACCCGGGACGGCGCCAGCCCGCACATCTCGGTGAACGTCGAGATACCGATGCCGAGCTGGACCGGGTCGCGGCGCTCGCGCCGCTCGGCCTGCTCCCGCCGCAGCCCGTCGTAGTCGAACAGCTCCTTGGCACGCGCGGTGGCGGCCTCGTAGTTGCCGCTGTCGTACGTCATGCCGGCGACGGTCGTGAAGGGGAACTCGTCGTGCTTGATCCAGTTCTGCTCGCGCACCTCGAGCGGGTCGCGGCCGAGCTCGCTCGCGAGCGCGTCCATGATCCGCTCGATGGCGAACGTGGCCTCCGGGCGGCCGGCGCCGCGGTAGGCGTCCGTCCACACCTTGTTCGTGAAGACGTTCGTGCAGACGAACTTGTACCCGGCGAACTTGTAGATCGAGTTGAACATGAACGCGCCGAGGATCGGCACGCCCGGCGTGACCAGGCCCAGGTAGGCGCCCATGTCGGCGAGGATCTCCACCTTGAGGGCGGTGACCGTGCCGTCCTTGCGGGCGGTCAGGGTGAGCTTCTGGATCTGGTCGCGCCCGTGGTGGGCGGACTGGATCGACTCCGAGCGGGTCTCGGTGTACTTGACGGGTTTGCGCAGCTGTCGCGCCACCAGGAAGGTGATGGCCTCCTCGGGGGTGAACTGCAGCTTCCCGCCGAAGCCCCCGCCGACGTCCGGCGCGATGACCCGGATCTTGCTCTCCGGGGTCCCCGTGACCAGCGCCATGAAGATCCGCACGAAGTGCGGGACCTGTGTCGCCGACCAGACGGTGATCTGCTCGCCGGTCGGGTCGACGACGACCGACCTCGGCTCCATGAACGCCGGGATCAGGCGCTGCTGCCGGTACCGGCGCTCGACGACGACGCTGTCCGGGTCGTCCCGCGCGGCCGCGATGATCGCCTCGACGTCCTCGCCGGTGCCCGCCGCCGCGGAGTCGTAGATCCAGGTGGCGTTCTCGTTCGTCCCCAGGTCGGGGTGGACGAGCGGCGACCCCTCGGCCAGCGCCGCCTCCATCTCGAGGACGACGGGGAGCTCCTCGTACTCGACGTCGATCAGGTCCACGGCGTCGCGGGCCTCGGCGGCGGAGCGGGCGGCGACCACGGCGACGATCTCACCGGCGTGGTGGACGACGTCCTGCGCGATCGACGGGTGGCCCGGAGCCTTCATCTCCGGGGTGATGGGCCAGGCGCAGGGCAGCCCGACCTCGGCACCGGCCAGGTCCTTCCCGGACCACGCCCCGACGACCCCCGGCGCCGTGCGGGCGGCGGACACGTCGATCGACACGATCTTCGCGCTGGCCATCGGGCTGCGGACCATGGCGAGGTGGAGCATGCCGGGGAGCACGATGTTGTCGGTCCACCTGGTGCGCCCGGTGATGAGCCGCGCGTCCTCCTTGCGCAGGCGCGCCCTGCCGAACTCGCGGCCGGCGTCCCGGGTCTCGTCGACGGCGGTCATCAGGCACCCCCCGCCACGGCGCGGGCGTCGGCGCCGCTGCCCGCCTGCGCGGAGGCGGTGCCGCCCTGCGCCGCGGAGCGGATCGCCCGCACGATGTTCTCGTAGCCGGTGCACCGGCAGAGGTTGCCCTCGATCCCCTCGCGGATCTGGGCGTCGGTGGGGTCGGGATGATCGGCCAGGAGATCCACCGCCTCCATGATCATGCCCGGCGTGCAGAACCCGCACTGCAGCGCATGGCACTCGTGGAACGCCTGCTGGACCGGGTGCAGGGTGCCGTCGGCCGCGGCGAGGCCCTCGATCGTCGTGACCTCGCTGCCGTCGGCCTGGACGGCGAGCACCGAGCAGGACTTGACGCTGCGCCCGTCCAGATGGACGGTGCACGCGCCGCAGTTGCCGGTGTCACAGCCGACGACGGTCCCGGTCTTGCCGAGCCGCTCGCGCAGATGGTGCACCAGCAGTGTTCGGGGTTCCACGTCGTCGGAGTAGGTGACTCCGTCGACGATGACGGAGATCCTCCTGGTGCTCATCCGGCCTCCACGCCTCGTCGTCCTGGACCTGACCGCGGTGCGGCCGGCCTGCGGGCGAGGTGACCGTGACGTGCGCCACCTCACTGTGACCCATCCCATGGGATTCAAGGTCTTCCTGCTCTTGAGCACAAGAGCTGACCGGTGACTCAGCGGTCTCGTGCGGCTCAAATCCGCTACCGGTGCCCCGCCGGCACGGGCGACACTGGCCTCATGGGCTCCCGCGAGCGCCGTCGGGTGCTCCTCACCTCCGACGACGACGTCTTCGCCGTCCGCGCGGCCGAGCGGCTGCGCGCCGACCCGATCGGCACCAGCGTGCTGGCCACGGTGCTGGCCGGCACCCGCGCCGGGCGGCCCCAGCCGCCGGGCTCGCACTGGATCGTCGTCCAGGACGGCGACCGCCCGGTCGGGCTGGGGCTGTGGACGGCGGGCTTCGAGCCCTTCCTCACCCCCATGGCGGACGACGACGCCGCGGCGGTCGCGGACACGCTGCACCGGGCGGGGCACGACGTCCCGGAGGTCCGCGGCGACGCAGCAACGGTGCGCGCCTTCGCCGACCGGTGGTGCCGGCTCACCGGGAGCCGGGCCACGCAGGCGACCTCCGAGGGCGTGCACGTGCTGGCCGAGCTGTGCCCGCCGACGGGTGTCGCGGGCGGCGGCCGGAGCGCCACGGCGGCCGACGAGCCGCTGGTCGGGGCCTGGTACCGGGCCTTCGAGCGGGAGGCCCACCGCCGGGACCTCGCCGAGGACGTCGTCGCCGGGCGCACCGCGATGTTCCTGCGCCGGCTGGCGACGGGGCAGCTCCTGCTGTGGACGGACGGCGCCGGCGACCCGGTCAGCCTCGCCGGCTGGCAGCTGCCGCCCGGCCCGTCCGGCGAGGGGACGGCGCGCGTCGGTCCGGTCTACACCCCGCCGCCGGCGCGCCGGCACGGGTACGCGGCCGCGGTGACGGCGGCGGCCACCCGGGCCGCCCTGGACGCCGGGGCAGGCCGGGTGATGCTCTACACGGATCTGGCCAACCCGACGTCCAACGGGGTCTACGCCCGGCTCGGCTACCGGCGCGTCGGGGAGGCCGCCAGCTGGACGTTCGCCGCCCCCGGAGAGCCCTCGTGACGGCCGGGCCGGTGACGGTCCGGCTCACGCAGGACGCGGCCGCGTTCGCCGCGGCGGCCGGCGGCTGGCTCGACCGGGACCCGGTGCGGACGAGCATCGTCGCGTCGGCCCTGGCCGCAGCCGTGGCCGGAGCCCTGGCGGAGCGCGTCGGGCCCGGTCCGCGCTGGGTGCTCGTCCGGCGCGGCGAGGAGGTGGTGGGCGCCGGGATGCTGGGGCATCCCGCCGTCCCCGTCCTGCACCTGCCGCCCATGCCGGACGACGCGGCGGCCGCGGTGGCGGAGTCCCTCGCCGACGGCGCGCGCGTGCCGATGGACGCCGTCATCGGCGACGCCGGGTCGACGCTCGCGTTCACGCAGGCCTGGACGCGGCGCACCGGCGAGGTCGCCCGGCGGACGATGGCGCGCGGCTACCACGTGCTCGACCGGCTGGTCCCCCCGGCGAACGGCGTCCCGGGCACCACCCGGGTGGCGACCCCGGCCGACGCCGCGCTGGTGACGGGCTGGTCGACCGCCTTCCACACCGAGATCTGGCGCGGCGTCCCGCCCCCGCCCGCGGACCCGGGCCAGCTCCACGACCGGCTGGCGGGCGGCCGGCTGCTGATCCGCGAGGAGGCCGGCCGGCCCGTCGCGATGGCCGGCTGGCATCCCCCGGCGGGCGCGCCCGGTCGGGCCGTGGTGCGGGTGGGCACGGTCTGGACCGTCCCCGACCACCGGCGTCGCGGCCATGGCACCGCCGTCACGGCTGCCGCCACCCGCGGGGCGGCGGCGACCGGGGCGGCCGTCGTCATGCTCCACACCGACCTGGCCAACCCGACGTCCAACGGCGTGTACGCCCGGCTGGGCTACCGGCTCGTCGGCGAGGGATCGGCGTGGCGGTTCGCCGCCACCGCCACCACCGACGCCACGGCCACCACCGACGACGCCGGCCTCAGTCGCTCGGGGACGACGTCCGCCGGGTGTTGAGGCCGAGGGCCTCCAGGTCCTCCCGGCTGGCCCCCTCGAGCAGGCGGATCAACGAGATCTCGAGCGCCGTGCAGACCTCGGGCAGCTCGTGCGCGTAGAGGCGCCTCGCCCCTGACTCCACCTGGGACACCTTGGTCTGGGACCAGCCCAGCAGGGCACCCAGCTCGCTCTGGGACATCCCGCGGCGAGCACGCTCGGCACGGACGGATCGAGCCACCACGTTGGCCAGAGCGTCGGACATGGGTCCTATGTCGACATGCCGGCGGGTGAACTGCACAACGATCCTGATACTCGATGCGACATGCCACTACGACAGCAGGAAGCGCAATCATCGGATCAGTCGTTCAACCCGGAGGCCTCCTCAACCGTCTGAACGGTGTGCGCATCGAACCGGGTCGCTCGGCCGAGACCGATCGGGAGTTCACCGAGTTCTACCTCGCGCACGCGCCCGGGCTCCTGCGCACGGCCTGGCTGCTCACCGGCGACGCCGTCCGGGCGGAGGAGCTGGTCCAGGCGGTCTGCGTACGGGCGTACAGCCGCTGGTCGCACATCCGGCGGGGCGACGCCCTGGCCTACGTGCGCCGGATGCTGGTCAACGCGCGGATCGACGGGTGGCGGGCGAACCGGCGCGAGCACCTGGTGCCGGCACCGCCCGAACGTGGGGTCCCCGACGCGGCGCTGACGTCGGTGGACCACCGGGACGAGCTGCGCCGCGCCCTGCTCGACCTGTCCCCGCGCCAGCGCCAGGTGATCGCGCTGCGGTACTTCCACGGGCTGTCCAACGAGGAGATCGCCCGCGACCTGGCGATCTCCACCGGGACCGTGAAGAGCACGCTGTCACGCGGCCTCGCCCAGCTTCGGTCCACGGCCCCGTTCACCACGGCCGGCCGGGAGAGGTGACCCATGATCCACGACGCCAGTCACGACCGTCCGGACGACGACCACCCGGACGACGACGACGGCGCGGTCGGTGCCACGCTCACCGCGCTGCTCCCGCCGGACCTGCGGACCCCACCGGTCCAGGCGGTCCTCGAGGCCGGCCGCCGGCGCCGGACCCGGCACCGCACGGTCGCCGCCACCGCCGCCACCGTGGCGCTCGGCCTCGCCGTCCTGGCCGCCTGGCAGCTGCCGGACTGGCTCGGCACGGACGTCGGGGGCCGCCAGATCTCCGTGTCGCCGACGACCCCCACGTACACGTATCCCCAGCTGCCCGACCCGACCCCGCCCCCGGACGTGCCGCCGGCCCCGCTGCGCCGCGGCTGCCAGGTGGCGTTCGACGTCAGCCCGGCGTTCGCCGCGGCCGACCCGCCCTACGGCACCCTGAGGTACGAGGCCAGGCTCGACGTCCCGCGGGAGCAGCGCACCTGGAAGGTGCCGGCCACGCCCCCGTGCGCGGACCTGAACCGGGTCCTCGCGTCCGCCGCCAAGGAGCGGTACCCGACCTGGACGGTCGAGCGGTCCCAGGGCCTGGCCGACGCCGATCTCAGCTGGCGGGTCGTCGGCTGGCTGCCGCGGACGGCGGTGACGGCGGTGGGCACGCTCCGCAACGGCGAGACGCTGCCGCTCGCGCTGCTGGCCTGGAACTGCACCGACCCCGGCCTGTCCTGCCCGGACCAGCACGGGCGCCTCTTCGTCGACACCGGCGACCCGAGGACCAAGGTCGTGCGCCGGGCCGACTGGGGGCGCACCCGGTGGGGGCCGCTCGTCGAGGTCCGCTGGACCGACGTCCGGGGGGTCCAGCACGTGCTCAACGACCGGGAGGCGATGGGCCACGGCGGGGCCGCCCCCGCCGACCCGCCGATCAACCGGAACTGATCGCGCCGCCCGTCAGCGGGGGGCGGTGTGGTGGATCGGGCCCTCGCGCTCGCCGAGCCGGGCGCCGTTGCCGCCCCACCGCAGCGCGATGATCTCGGCCGCGATGCTGACGGCCGTCTCCTCCGGCGTCCGCGCGCCGAGGTCGAGCCCGATGGGCGACGACAGCCGCGCCAGCTCCGCGGGCGTCACGCCCGCCTCGACGAGCCGCTTGAGCCTGTCGTCGTGGGTCCGCCGGGAGCCCATCGCCCCGATGTAGGCGACCTCGGGCAGGCGCAGCGCGACCTCGAGCAGCGGGACGTCGAACTTCGGGTCGTGGGTGAGCACCGCCAGGACCGTCCGGACGTCGACCCGCCCGGCCTCCGCCTCGGCCGCCAGGTAGCGGTGCGGCCAGTCGACGACGACCTCGTGGGCGTCCGGGAAGCGCGAGCGGGTGGCGAAGACCGGCCGGGCGTCGCAGACGGTGACCCGGTACCCGAGGAAGGCGCCGACCCGGGCGACCGCCGCCGCGAAGTCGATCGCCCCGAACACGAGCATCCGCGGCTTGGGGGCGTACGCCGCGACGAACACGCGCAGCCCCTCGCCGCGGCGCTCGCCGTCCGGGCCGTAGGTCAGGGTCTCCGAGCGGCCGGCCGCGAGCAGGCCCCGGGCGTCGTCGGTGACCGCGTCGTCCGTGCGGTCGGAGCCCATCGAGCCGGTGACGGCGTCGGGGCGCACGACCAGGCGCCGGCCGAGCCGCGCCGGATCGGGGTGCTCGATGACGGTGCAGACGGCTACCGGCCGGCCGGCCTCGACGTCCGCGGCGACCTCGCCCAGCTCGGGGAAGGTGCGCGGGGAGACCGGCTCGACGAACACGTCGAGGATGCCGCCGCAGGTCAGGCCGACGGCGAACGCGTCGTCGTCGCTGATCCCGTAGCGCTGCAGCATCGGCACGCCCGAGGCCACCACCTCGGCCGACAGCTCGTACACCGCGCCCTCGACGCAACCGCCGGAGACGCTGCCGACGGCCTCGCCGTCCGGTCCCAGGAGCATGGCCGCGCCGGCGGGCCGGGGGGCCGACCGCCAGGTCGCCACGACGGTGGCCAGGCCGACGTCCCGGCCGGACCGCCACCAGCCGAGCAGCTCGGGGAGCACCTCACGCACGAGCGACCACCTCCACCAGTTCGCCGAACGTCGCCATCGAGTGCCCGGCGAGGAAGTCGTCGATGAACGGCAGCGCCGCCGCGATCCCGCCCTGCACGGGACGGTAGCCCGCCTTGCCCCGGTGCGGGTTGACCCACACCACACGGTGCGCCAGTCGGCGCAACCGCGCCATCTGGGCCGCGAGCAGCGCCGGGTCACCGCGCTCCCAGCCGTCGCTGAAGACGACGACGACGGCGCCCCGGGCCATCCCCCGCTGCCCCCAGCGGTCGAGGAAGGCCTGCAGCACCTCGCCGAGCCGGGTCCCGCCGGACCAGTCGGGCACCTGCTCGCCCGCCCCCCGCAGCGCGGCCTCGGCGTCCCGCTGGCGCAGGGCCCGGGTCACCCGGGTGAGCCGGGTGCCCACGGTGAACGCCTCCGTGGTGCGGGGCGCCGCGCGCACCCAGACGTGGGCCAGGCGCAGCAGGGCGTCGGAGTAGGGGGACATCGAGCCCGAGACGTCGACGACGAGGACGACGCGGCGCGGCCGCTGCGTTGGCCGCCGGTGCCGCAGCCGGCCGGGCTCGCCGCCGCGGCGCAGCTGCTCGCGCAGGGTGCGCCGCGCGTCCAGCTCACCGCGGTGCCAGGCGGTGCGGCGGACGGCGCGACGCAGCGGCGGCACCGGCCGGATCCGCGCGAACAGCTCCGCCAGCAGGGCGCGCTCGGCCGGGGTGAGGCCGGCGATGTCCCGGTGGCGCAGGACGTCGACGTCGCTGGCGCGGGCCCGCACGACCTCGACGTCCTTCTCCTCGTGCCGCCCGCCGCCGGCGCCGTCGGTGTCGGTCAGGGGCGGCGCCGGGAGCGGGCGGGGGCTCGGGCGGGCCGGCACCGCGCGCGGCCACGCGCCGGAGAACCACGCCTCGAAGACCCGGTCGTACAGCGGGAAATGGTCGGGCTCGGCGGTCAGCGTCGCCCGGCCGGCCCAGTAGACCGCCGACCGGCTGCCGAGCCCCACTGCGGCCACCGCCCGCAGGAACGCCTGGGTGCGGTCCGGGGACACCGGCAGGCCCGCCGCCCGCGCCGCCCGCGCGAACCCGGTCAGCGTCGTCTCCGCGGGTCGGTCCGCCACAGGTTCTGCGGGCCGGGACTCGAACGCGCTGGTCACGGGCTCACGGTGTCATGCGCCCCGGGCGCCCGCCACCCTCAGCCCTGGTCGCCCACCCGCCGGCCCGCCCGCTCGCCCGCCCGGTCGCCCGCCCGGTCGCCCGCCGGGACGAGGACGGCCGTCACCTCCACGGCGACCCACCGCCCGATCAGCCAGCGCGGGCCCGGCAGCGCGGTCGCGCCGCGGTCGAGCAGGCCGGTGCAGGTCAGCCGGGCCTCGCCTGCGTCCAGGTCGACGGTTGCCGTGAGGTCCAGCGGCGCCGTCACCCCGCGCACGGCCAGCTGCCCGCGCACGAGCCAGCCGCCGTCCACCGGGTCGATCCGGTCCGCCCGGTAGTCGATCGTGGGGTGCTGCCCGGCGTCCAGGAACCGCCGCCCGGCCACGTCGGTGTCGCGCCGGGCGTTGCCGGTCGCGAAAGACGCGGCGTCGAGCACGGCGGCGGCCGATCGCGGGCTGCCGTCGGCCGCGAGCTCGGCGCTGCCCTCCCGCACGCAGAACGCCCCCCGCACCCGGACCAGGCCCAGCTTGCGCAGGGTGAAGGTGGCCCGGGTGCGTTCGGGGGCGACCCGCCAGAGCCCGGCGCGGGCGACGTCCGGGGCGGTCACGGCAGCGTCCAGCCGTGGTCGGGGAGCACCGCGTGCTCGACCCGCTGGATCTCGAACCGGTCCGGCCCGGTCAGGAACTCCGGCCGCTCGCCGGGCAGCAGCGTCGTCGACATGATGCGCTGCGTCGCGGCGCCGAGGGCCTCCCGGCTCTCGGCGAGGGACAGCGTGACGCAGGCGCCGTCCGCCGCCACGCCGGTGAGGACCGCGGCCAGCCCGGGGACGTCCCGGGTGGCGGGCCACAGCCGCTCCCGGCCCGCCCGGTGGAAGGCCGTGACCCACTCCGGGGTCCGCGGTCCGGCGAAGTCGACGAGCTGCACGAGGCGGGCCGGGCCGGGGTCGTCCGGCCGCCCCGCGTCCGTGACCTCGTAGCGGGTGCCGGCGCCGAGCCGGACGCCGTCCGGCGCCTGCGGCGGCGCCTCGGCGAGCGCGCGGTCGGCGTCGTCGGCCGAGTCCCAGAGGAGGACGGCGTGGCCGCGGGCCTCGCCCTCGGAACGGGCCACCAGCGCCCCCAGGGACGCCTGGTCGGGGTCGAGGCCGGCGAGGACGGCGTCCACCCAGCCCCGCTCGTCCGCGCCGGGCAGCCCCAGCGCGGAGTGGACGGTGAGATACATGGGTTCCTCCGGTCGATCGGTTCGGTGGGTCGGCTGCTGCCGAGCATCCGGCCGGTCGGGCGGCGGGGACCTCAGTGCTGCCACTGATCCCGGCCCGTAACCGCTGTCGCGCCGGCCGTCCAGACGCCACCCTGGGCGGATGAGGCCGTTCGTGGGTCGCGGGCCCGAGCTGGCGCAGGTGCGCGCCGCCCTGGGCGCGGCCGCGGCGGGCGACGGCCGGGTGGTGCTCATCAGCGGGCCGGCGGGCATGGGCCAGTCCCGCCTCGTGGAGGAGTTCCTCGCCGGCGCCCCGGCCGGCCGCGGCTACTGCGACCCGGCCGGCGCCGACCCGCCGCTGTGGCCGTGGGCCCGGGCCGTGCGGTCGGCCGCCCGGCGGGCCGACCCGCGCGACGCCGGCGCGCTGCGTGCCGTGGCGGACGGCGTCCTCGCGGCCGACCGGTCGCCCGCCCTGCCGCGCCTCCCTCCGCGGCGCCGGACTCCGACCCCGCGCGGGCCGCCGCCGCCCGGTCCCGGATGCTGGCGGACGCGGCCGAGGCGCTCCTGGAGACCGCCGCCGCGCTGCACGTCCCGCCGCTCGTCCTCGCCCTGGAGGACCTGCACTGGGCGGACGCCGGCACGCTGGACCTCCTCCGCGAGCTGGCCCGCGACCTGGCCGGCACGCCCCTGCTCGTGCTCGGCACCCACCGCGACCCGCCGGCCGGGGCGGCCACCGCGCTCGTCGAGACCGCCCGGTCCGAGCGCGCCGAGACCGTGGCGCTGGGCCCGCTCGGGCTGGCCGACGTCCGCCGCTACCTCGCCGCCCGAGGCCACGACGGCGTGCGTGCGGACGCCGACCGGGTGCTCGCGCGCAGCCACGGCCTGCCGCTCCTGCTGGAGGCCGCGGTGGCCCCCGGCGACGCCGCGGACGGCCCGGCGGACGGCCCGGCGTCGACGCCCGGCCCGGACGGCCCGGACGGCCCCGACGGGATCGGCGACGCGGCCGCCGGGTTCGTGGCCGGCGCGCTCGACCGGCTCGTCCCGGCGCAGGTCGGGATCGTGCGGGCCGCCGCCCTCCTCGGGCCGGTGATCGACCCCGCGCTGGTGGCCGAGGTGTCGGGCGAGACGCCGGTGGCGGTGGCGGCGGCCGTGGACGGCGGGGTCCGCGCCGGGCTGCTGCGCGGCGGGCCGCCCCGGTTCGCCCACGCGCTGTGGCAGGACGCCGTCGCGGCCGGTGTCCCGCCGGTCCGCGGGCAGGAGCTGCACGCCCGCGCCGCCGCGGCGATCGCGGCCCGGCCGGGCGCGCCGGGCGCGCCGGGCCGTGCCGCGCGGATCGCCCACCACCTGCACTCCGCCGCCCCGGCCCCGGCGACGCTCCGCGA
>Ga0302323_100000777_pt1 | contig 25835 bp, 20 predicted proteins | sample Fen_T0_3_FD_201950 | JGI IMG/M metagenome (GOLD analysis project Ga0302323, IMG submission 201950) | Peat permafrost microbial communities from Stordalen Mire near Abisko, Sweden - Fen_T0_3 | ecosystem: Environmental > Terrestrial > Soil > Wetlands > Permafrost | place: Sweden: Abisko...
GGCGAAGATGGCGCCGGCGACGAAATACGGTGGGAAAATTGTCATGTGCCACCCGGGAACGATCGAGGTGGCGAAGTCGAAACTCACGACGCTGTGCACGCTCAAGACCAGCCCCGTTGCCAAACCCGCTAGCAGGAGGTACGCTTTTTCGTAGTGGCGCCAGTGTGAAGCGGCTCCGCGCCAACCCATAGACAATACGGTGTAGACCGCCTTTCGGACCTTATGCTTTTTGTCCGTACGGTCGCGCAAGGAGGCCAAGTCTGGAACTAACCCAAGGAACCAGAACATCAGCGAAACGCTGAAGTAGGTACTAATGGCAAATACGTCCCAGAGCAGGGGCGAACGGAAGTTGGGCCAAATTGCGCGCTGGTTGGGGTAAGGAAAGAGGAAGAAATCCAACCATGGCCGACCCGTGTGCAACGCAGGGAAGATCCCGGCACAGATTACGGCAAATATCGTCATGGCCTCGGCAAAGCGCGCAATTGCATTTCGCCAACGCATCCGAAACATGAACAGAATGGCACTGATCAGCGTCCCAGCGTGACCGATGCCGACCCAAAACACGAAGTTGATGATGTCGAAGGCCCAGAAAACTGGGCTGGTGTTACCCCACACCCCAATCCCCGTGTACACGGTGTACACCATAAAGCCCGCGCCCATCAGGAACAGCGACAGCGTGAAGGCCAACGCCATGTACCAGACCTTTGGTGGTCGTTTCGCTGGAAACGCGAGAACCTGATCATCGAGCGAGCCCGGATCGACGTGCCCTACGGTGAGCGGCACCGGAAGCAAGCTCTGCGGGAGATTGGCACGCAGGGCAGCTTCACTCATGGGAGCCTCCAGCCTTGGCGGGGTTGCGCAGGTTGGCCAAATAGGTAACGGCGGGCAAGGTACCGAGTTCCTCCAATACCTTGTAGCCGCGTTTGATGCGCGAGGCCTTCGAGACCCGGGTCTCGGGGTTCTTCAGATCTCCGAACACGATGGCTCCACTTGGACAGGCTGATTGGCACGCGGTGACGATCTCCCCGTCGCGCACGTCGCGCTTTTCTGCCTTGGCGCGCATGCGGACATCTTCGATTCTCTGCACGCAGAAGCTGCACTTCTCCATGACGCCGCGAGGCCGCACGGTTACCTCGGGGTTGTGTACGAGGTCAGCGGGCTCTTTCTGCTCCGATGTGTAGTCGAAGAAGTTGTAGCGACGCACCTTGTATGAGCAATTGTTGGCGCAATAGCGCGTGCCAACGCAGCGGTTGTAGGCCATTTGATTCAGGCCATCTGGGCTGTGGTTGGTCGCATTGACCGGGCACACGTTTTCGCACGGCGCGCTGTCGCAATGCTGGCACAGCATCGGTTGGTGAACGACGGTTGGATTCGACTCGGACCCTTCGTAGTAGGTATCGATCCGAATCCAGTGCATCTCGCGGCCGCGCTCAACCTGTTCAGGGCCAACCGTCGCGATGTTGTTTTCGGATTGGCAGGCAACCACGCACGCAGAGCAACCGACGCAGGCAGCCAAGTCGATGACCATACCCCACTTGTGCTCGGGGAATTGTTGGTCGGGGTAGAGGGTCGTCAACGCCACCTTCTTGCGCGGGTGGGCGTGTTCGGCCGCGAACTCCTCGAGCGTAAACGAACGCACCAGATCGCGGCCGTGCATGCGGTGGTGGCTCTGAGTCAGCGGTAGCCGCACGTGCTTGCTCAACTTGGTGAGCTTTGCTGCTAGTCGAAGATTCGGACTCGAGGTATCTGCGCCAAGGAAGGCATAGGCGCTCACGCCAACGCCTTTGGCAACCGTACCCGTTTTGCGCCCATAACCGAGCGGCAACGCCAACACACCCTTGGCTTGCCCGGGTTGGACCAGCACTGGCGTCTCGACGTGAGTGTCTCCAACTTGTAGCCCTACCAAGTCACCATTTTCTACACTTAGTGTTTTGGCGTCATCAACCGACAGAAGCAGCGGGTTGCCCCAAGTATTCTTGGTGATGGGATCGGGCAATTCCTGTAACCAGGCATTGTTGGCGTAGCGCCCGTCATACAGCTGGGCGCTGCCGCTGAGCACCAACTCGAAGTCCCCACTCGCTCGCACTTCAAACGCCGCATTGGCAAAGGCGCTGATTTTTTGCGCCGAGAATGCCAGGCTCGCACGACCGGAACCGGGCTTGTACATGCCATCGTGAAGCGCCGCCTCGAAGAACCGCGACGCTGGCAACGGGCTGTCCCCGGGGCATACCTCGCGTTGCCAACGATCGACCAGATACGCGTGGTAGTCGCCACTCACGGCAGCGCCCAATCCCCGGAGCAGACGGAGTAGAATGTCCTCGCCTTGGCGGGTGTCGTAAAGTGGCGCGACTGCCGGTTGCCGCAACGTCAACACTTCGCCAGCGCCAAAGTCACCCCACGATTCCAACCAATGGTTCTCCGGCAGGTTCCATTGGCACAGGCTCGCTGTTTCGTCGGCGCAACGCCCGATCCAGAAACGATGCTGAACCTTGCCTACGCTAGCCGCAAAGCGCGGCGCATTTGCCAGCGTATAGGCAGGGTTGGAATCCCAGAAGATCGCGGCAACATACTTTCCTGCATCCATTCCGGCGAAAACGGCTTCAAGATCCTTGGCTGCCACTGTGGGCTCGGCTGCGAAGTATTCGACCCCGCGGGACGCGAGCATGGCGTTCAGTAGGTGCGCGGCCGCCTGTGCCTCTGCGGGGATCTTATCCCCCGAAATCACCACGGCTTCAGCCTTCGCCGCTACTACGTCAGCCACAAGTTTATGCCAAAGCTCGATGGAGATCCCTTGCTGCTCGACGAACCCGTCTGGAACCTTTGGCAAGACGGCGCCCGCAGGCAACGCAACGCCTTGCTTCTGAAGTTCAGCGGCGAGAGCAAAAGCGAGGCCAGCAAGACGCGAGGGTCTGACAGTAAACCGTTGATCCGCATTGGCGCCAGTCAGGCTCAAAGTGCCTTCCATCACCCACAGCCGGCTCATCGCGGCCTCTGGTTCGCTCAGTTGGCGCTGGGCGGTAAAGGCACTGATGGCTTCAGGATCGTCGCCGTTCAGGAAATCCGCTCCGAGCGCGAGGATCACCTTGGCTCGCTCAAGGTGAAGTGAAGACTGCACTTGCCCGCCGAAGACGGCCTCGGCCGCGACGCGCGCCGCATCGCCCACCCCGGGCTCAAACTGAAGGATTTCGAGGCTTGGCACTTCTGCCTGAAGCCTCGCTAGCAGCGCCTTGCGCGTTGGACTATTGCTCGCGCCAGCGAACAGCAATACCGACTTTGCCGAGCGCTTGGCCTCACTCGCAACGTCGAGCAAGGCTTTTTCGGCTTCAGCCCAAGTCGTGGGGCGCTGTTCGAATCTCGGTGCGGTCACGCGATCGGAATCGTATAGCGTCAACACATCGGCGATGGCCCGCAAGCTCGTCTTGCCCTTCAAGCGCGGGTGTTCGTCGTTGCCAGTCACGTGGATCGGCCGACCCTCTCGCGTCTTGACCAACACCGAGAATGACTGCTGCCCCTCGCTGAAGGTACTCGCGTAGTAGTTGGCGACCCCAGGAATGATTTCTTTGGGTCGTTTAGTGTACGGAACAATTGTCCGCTCGTGGTTCGTCGTGCAGGCGGCCGTGGCAAGTGCCGCGGCGGCGCCGAAAACGCCCAAGAACCCACGCCGGGACAGGGTGTTCGCGGGCAGGCTGTCGTCGACCGTTTCTGGCAAGAATTCGTTGTCGGCGGCGTCACGGGAGTGCTCGGTATCCTGCCGTTCTTCAAGCGTTCGCCAGAACCGCGTCACAGCGGTTGATTCCGCAGTTGGTTGCTCGTTGACCTTAGCCACGGCGCATCACCGATCCCTTCGGAGGTGCAATGGTCGCGCGTCGCAGAGCGCGTTTGCCTGAGCCCACTGCGGCAGCATCTTTTGTGACTCGATTCGAGTCCGTTTGCGCAAGCACCCTGGTGGTTCCAAGGCTCAAAGGCGCGGCCAACAGCGCAACCATCTCGCGCAGAATATCTCTTCGATTCTTAGGCTTCATGGACGCACTCATGGCTAGCGGTGACATGCGGTACAATATTCGGGTCCGCGTTTGATTGGCGAATTCTTTGGCAGCGCTTCGCTCGGATCACGATGGCACGCCAGACAATTGCCCATGCGCATCGACATTTGGCGCGATAAAACCGGCATCGTCTGCACTTCGCCGTGACACGATTGACAAGCAATTCCGGCGTTGACGTGGGGCCGGTGATCGAAATACACGTGATCGGGGAGCGAATGGACGCGCTTCCATTCGAGCGGTTTGCCCGCTTCGTAGGTGGCGGTGAGCTGCTTGATGTAGGGGCTATCGGTCTTGGTAACGCGATGGCAGCCCATACAAGTCTCGACGCTCGGGACGCCCGCGACCCGCGAACGCGTTGCCCCTGAGTGGCAATAGCCACAGGGCACCTTGAGCTTGCCGGCGTGAAGCAGGTGCGAAAACGGAATTGGTTGCTCTGGGCTGTAGCCTGTCACGTACCGATCTGGCTGCGCAGACCAGCCGACGCCGATTACAGTGCCAAGAACGGCAATTGCCCCTGGAGGCAGGATGTAGCGGAAGAAGCGGTCAAATGAGTGCATTCAAGGACTCCGCATGGCACGGGGCGAGCGCCGCGGCTCGGCGCCCCCATAGTCGGCTACTGGCAAGAAAATCTGTGGGCGGTGACACGGGGCGCATTGCCTAGAGCCCCTAACGCAAAATGGGAATCGTCCCTCGCGCGCTCTAAACCAAAAACCCCTGGGAAGTCGAGCTCGATCGCGGAAGGCGAAGTGGGGCTCGGCGCCCAAGCATCGGTACTTACGGCATAACTTGTCAAGCGCGACCCTGATTGTGCGGCTCCTTGAACCCACGAAGCTCGGAAGTTGGGTACTGCCTGGCTTTGGTCCACACTTTTCCTGGTCCTCTCCCGAACGCCGCCGTTTACCTGTGCTGGCCCTGAAAAGTGGCAGAGTTTCACGGAATTCCGAGGTCCATACGTCGTTTACCCCGGCCTGGTTTCAGGCAACCAGGCCGTACTTGGAGAATTGCGCTGGGCACGACAGTTGTTGGCCGAAGAGCCGCTACCACGACCGACACGCCCTCAAAGGGGTCTGGAGCCCACCGCCACCACCGTTGCAGGGCCCCGGACAAACCCCGACTGCGCCCTTTCTGTGATTTGGGTCAGTTCGACCAGCGACGGCAGCTGGCCGCTCGTGAGCCTCGATGGCTCAGCTTTAACTGGGCTGAGCCCTATTTGCCAACGATGTCGCGGATCGCGCAATGACCCGCGCAGTTGCTGCAAGTCGTGTCGGCGGGCAACAGGCAATCGGCACTGATGTGCTTTTCGACCATCGTCTTTATCATTTCGATCTTTTCGCCATCGCTTGGCAGCGTCTTGACGTTCATCGAATACACCTGGGAAGCGACCGAATAAGTGTCCTGCTTCGTCAGCATCACGGGGATCTTGGCGCGGCGCAACATTTCGAGGACCGTGTCGTGAGGTCGAAAACCGTGGGTGAGCAAAATGCCAGAAACGCGACTGCTGCCCGGTTCACCCATGAGGTGGGTACTGATCGATACTAGGATGTTATCCACCCGATCCCCGGGGGTTATCACCAATGAATGCGGCGTGAGCAGCGGGATCACATTGAGCGCCTCCATACCGGCAATGACGGTATTCTCTACGTGGTCGACGGCTTCTTCCTCGTTGCACAAGAACTCGACGTCCAACCGTTCAGCAATCTGAGCAACACTCGGGGCGCTCAGTAGGCTACGGTAGGGCAGAAACGCAATCGGGCATAGCCCACGATCGACCAGCGCACGCGAGACGATATTCTTGACCTTGTCGTAGTGATCCTCGCGCACCTTGTTGACGATGGCGCCGATCACGTGAACACCGGCCTGCTCGAATAGCGCTGCATTGAGCACGATTTCGTCAACCGCTCGACCGATACCACCTTCGGACACGATGACGACATTGGCGCCCAACATGCGGGCCACAGCAGCGTTGGAAAGATCGAAGATCGACCCGACACCGGCGTGACCTGTACCCTCGATGATGACCACGTCTTTGTCGCGCGACACCTGATTGTAGGCTTTCAGGATGTCACCACTGAGATGAGCGTACTTGTGCTTGTTCTGAACGTATTCGGAGGTGAATCCCTTTGGCACCGACACGGGGCTCATCACCTCCAGGGGCTCTTCCATGCCGAAGATCTCTTTGAGCAAGATCGAATCTTCGTCGACGCGGTACTTGTCGACCAGAAGGTAGCGCTGACCAACGGGTTTGATGAACCCTGTCCTGGCTCCGTTCTTACGAAAGAAGTGATAAAGGCCTAGGCTGGTGGTGGTCTTGCCCGCGTTCTGACCGGTCGCTGCAACGAATATTGGCGTCATGGTGCTCTAAGGATCCTTTATGGAGCCTAATGGGGTCGGGTGGAATCCCCCCTCTTGTAAGGGGTGACGAACTTCGCGATAACCCATATCGGCTTAGTGGCCGCAACCTGGCAGAGCGTGATGGGACCGAACCCAAATGTACTCCGATGGCGGCCTCGAGTGTAGCCACAACCTTGCGTTGGCGTGTTTGAACTTGCAAAGGCAGAAGTCGCCGATCTCGTGACAGCGCCCGGTCGCGGGTTACCTCAACCAAACACGATCTTTACTCGACCGATTTCGCCCGATTCAAGTCTCACCTTGATGCCGCGCGGGTGCGTTGCAGAATTCGTGAGCAGGTCGCGTACAATCCCCTCTGTCAAGGCGCCGCTGGTTTGATCGGCCTTCATGACGATGGCCACCCGTTGCCCGAGTCGAACGTCACTGCGGTTCGTTGGCGACACTTGACTCGCAGTGCCACTGGCTGGCGGACATACAACCCCTGGCACAGCTTTAGGCAATGTTGGCAGCGGCTGCTCCAAGACGATTTTTCTCAAGTCGCCAGCACCTTTCAGCCACTGCTCGGCTCGCTCGCCGAGCATCCCGAGCAGGAGCAAATCGTCCCCCTCGACCGTGGCACCACAGCCAATCGCCTTGCGCAAGCGCCCGGCAATGGCTTCGAGATTCTCAAGCGGCAACCCTCGAATCCGAGTAACCACCTTTCCGCTTCGCCCCGCGGTTTCGTGAGAAAAACTGAGGTTGATGCGCGGGAGGGGCTTCGGCTTAGCATCGGACGGTCGCGCTAGGCAGGCACCGACGGCCCCCTGTTTGCTGGCAAGACCGGCAAAGGGATTGTGCTTCAACGCTCCGGTATCGACTTTGGTGGGCGTGTTCGGCTTTTTGGTCATGGTCTTCCGGCGACGAGCGGAGTCGCAAGTGTAGTTGCAGATCCCCCGACCAACCACCAGCAAATCATCGGTCCATGAATTCGGAATCGTCACCGCGTTTGCCCTGCCTTTCCACGCCAAATTCTGGTAGGGCCGATCCATGCGCCTCGCGAGACTGATCGGACCCGAGCTGGAGGAGCTCCTCATCGAGAACCCGAGCGAAGTCCGCGAATTGCTCGACGAGATCCACCCGGCGGACATCGCCGACATCTTGTCGGAACTGAGCGACGAGCGCGCGGCACAACTACTCGTCCAGTTGCCCCCGGATTACGCGGCTCAAGTATTTGAGCACGTCAATGAGGGGCGACAGGAGATATTTGCCGAACGGATGGGGGTCGAGTCGACCACGTTGATCGCCGCCGAGATGGAGGCCGATGAGCGCGCGGACTTCTTCTCGATTCTGCCTCCAGCCCTGCAGCAACCGATCCTTGCCAACCTTGAACGCATCGATCCTGAGGCCGCCGAAGAAGTCGAGGAGCTGAATCGTTGGCCAGACAATAGTGCCGGTGGCCTCATGACGACGGAATTCGTCGCCGTCAAGCCCCGACACACCCTCCAAGAAGCAATTGAGGAGATCCGACGCCGCGCCGAAAGCGCCGCTACCATCGACCCCGTCTACGTCGTTACCGACGACGGGCGACTAGTCGGGCTGCTGACGTTGCGTGATTTGTTCGTGGCGCGTCCCCACGATGCAGTCAAGAGTGTCATGCGCGAAAACGTCATCTCGGTCCCGCCGGACATGGACCAAGAAGAGGTCGCACGGCAACTTGCGAAATACGACTTCTCGACCATGGCGGTAGTCGCCGCGGACGGGCGCATGTTGGGTGTCATCACTTCAGATGACATCCTCGACGTCATTCATCAGGAACAAGCGGAAGACGTCCAGAAGATGGGCGCTATGGCCCCCATCGAGCAAGGCTATTTCGACGCGTCGTTCCTCACTTACATCAAGAAACGCGCACCCTGGTTGGCGGTGCTTTTTGTCGGTGGATTCTTCACCACTACGGCAATGAAGCATTTCGACGGCATTCTTCGGGCGCTAACGCACCTTGCTTTTTACGTCCCGCTGTTGATCGCCGCCGGCGGCAATTCAGGGTCGCAGTCGAGCACCTTGGTCATTCGCGGGCTGGCTGTCGGCGAAGTGCACTCGAGGGATTTCCTACGCGTGCTTCGGCGCGAACTCGGTCAAGGGGTGGTGCTAGGGACCATGCTGGCCTGCTTTGGCGTGCTGCGAGTGGCTATCGCTGGCGACGGAGCAGCCGTCGCAGCACTCGTGGCGCTGACGCTGATAGCCATCGTCGTCATGGGCTGCGTAGTTGGCGGCATGTTGCCACTGCTCCTGCATCGCATTGGGCTTGACCCCGCAACCAGCTCGGCACCATTCATCGCGACTCTCGTCGACGTGTGCGGGATCGTCATCTACCTAAAACTCGCGCAACTTGTGTTACTGCCGCTCGCCGGTCATGCAAGTGCGGGGCCGTAGGTCAGGCTACGGCGACACGATTCGGCCTGGCGCGCCGTTGGCGCCGGAGGCCGTGTGGCACAGGTTGCAGTCGCCAATGGACTGAGCCGCTCCCATCGCCGACTGCTGCGTACCGCGTTCGACCCTTGCCGTGTATGGCAATGCGATCGTGACGCCTTCCAAAGTAAAGTTGCCTACCGAGTTCACGGCCAACCGGCGCTCAACTCCATTGGCATCGATGATGACCACAGCGACACCGGCAGCGCTGCCATTGGTGCCGTTGCAATCACTGGCGTCGTCGCGTGTAGGATAGACCGTGCCGGCAATGGCGAAGGTCGGTGCATCGGACGTAGCGGCGCGGCCACTACGCCTGCCAGCGGCCCACTTCGTCTCAGAGTCGGCTACCTATCACACTGGATCCTACTGCAGGATCCGCAGCAAGATCCGACGATTCTTCTCGCGCGCTGCCTCAGTTGCGCTGCCAGCAATCAATGGCTTCTCGGCGCCAAATGCCTTGACTGAAAGACGACCGGAGTCAACGCCGAGCGCAACCAACTGTGAGCGCACCTGCTGCCCGCGCTCTTCACTGAGACGCTTGCTTTGGGCTGCGCCGGACGGCTCGTCCGTGTACGCTTGAATCTCGATCTGGCCCCACTCGCGATGTTGCAACAAGAGCGCGGCAAGCTCTTGTACGAGCGGCTTCGCTTCGGCAGTCAGCTCCGCCGAGTCTGCTCCAAATCGCAACGGAGAGGCAAACTTGAGCTCGTTGCCCACCGCCTTAACGTTGGGCTTCTTCGGGAGCGGATAGAGACCCATTGAGGCGTGTTGGGCCACCTTCTTCTTGACCTCGGCCTCGATGACGTTCGGCAAATAGCCCGCTACAGACATAGAAACGCGAATCGGTCCGGCTGGAACGTTGTCTGCGTTGAACGCACCACTGCCATCAGTCTGAAGCTCTAGTACTCGATCTCGCTTGTCGCGCACTTTGACTTGAACCCCCGCAATTGGGCCACCGGTCGTGGCATTCGTAATTACCCCCTGAATGCTACCTACGGGCGGTACGGCTTTCAGACTACACTTAGCTTGGGTGGCACTAACTTTCGGATGCTCTGGGTCGACGTTCGCGTCGCGCGGCTTCGCCACGACCTGAGTGTCTCCGGTTTCGCCCGCATTTTCGGGCACAGAATCGGCGGACACTACAACCTTGCAAGTCCCTTCCTTGAATCCATCTGCCGATATACGCAACAGATACTCTCCGGGTTCAAGATTGCCGGATTCGAAATTGCCACTGGCTTGTGAAACCATTCCGGTCAATTCACGCCCCTCGAACAGTAGTATCGCTCGTGCGATTGGCTGGGCCGACTCTTCGTCGACCACAGTGCCGATGATGTGATGCTCCGGAGGCGGCGCAATCTTTACGATGCGCGGCGGCGGTGGTAGAAGCGGTGGCGGTGCTGGCGGCGCAACTGTATCGGCCGCCCACCCCACGCCGAGGTAAAGGTTCCACGGGATCTCTGGCGCGCGTTCGTCAACGAATTTCGAACTACCTGAAGTACCGATATCCAAGGCCAACAGCGCATTGAAGCCGTAAAATCCTGGCGTGAGGCGAGTGCCTAGGGTTAGGCGCGATGGCGTCGCCTGCAACCCCGTCGCGCGATTCATGCACACATCGCCAACTGCCACGCGATTGCTCGGGCATTTGTACCCCTGACGATTGGTGGGAGCGTCGATGGTCCATTCGATAAACGGCTGCGCAACCGAGCTAACGAATTCGCCGCCAATACCCCAAAAAAGCGTATCAAGGCGATTGATTCCTAACCCAAATCGTTCCATGCGGGTGATCTGAGCGTGGCGCGATGATTCGGTATCCTTCGCAACAGAAGCCGAGTTATCGAACAAGTAACCGAGGTTGGTGTGAAATCGAAGCGGAATGCTTTTGGTCGGGTCGCTGCGGTTTGACAAATCGAGTGTGCCAAGGGCTGCGAAAGTTACATTCGCAGAGTGCGTCCCGATGCTTCCCGAGCCGTTGAGCAATCGCAACTCACCAAGGCCGCCGATACCAAACAGTTGATCCTTGCTTCTTGGCAAAAAGCCCTTGACCCCAAAAATCGTATCGCCGAGAACTTGGACCAACGGTGGCTTGCCGTAGTCATCGCTAAATGCGTGCGAGTGAGTCCCTGCGCTCACTTCTAAGAATGGCAGTACGGTCGCCGAGATCGCCAAATCCATTCCCATGCGGCTCGCAGAATCCTCCGCGCCAACGCCAGCCGGACCTTGCCCGCAAGAGCCGGCAGGACAGAGAAAACCACTTCCCTTAAAGTAGCTCGTCAGCAGCGACACGCGAAAGGTTCCCGGCGCGCCCGAATCTGCGGCCACCAAGTGCATCAGCCCGGTCATCGCATGCAGCGAATTGTGCCTATATTGAGAGTATTCTCTCGAAGTGCGCTCCTCCGACGCAGCCTTGGACGCCTCGTCGGCGGTGCCCTTGGGCGCCTCGTCGGCGGTGCCCTTGGGCGCGACTTCTACTTTGCTCGTGTCGAGCTTCGCTTCAGTGGCAGGAGTCGCTCCGACCGCGCCAACCGAATAGAGTGCGTTAGTAAAGATGATCCCTGTCAGCGCTAAATGGCTTCTTGTCCGCATGTGTCTCTCGCGTTGGTTTCGTTGCTAGATCTCGAGTCTCGAAAAGTCAGAGTTGGTCGCCCTCTTGCCAATGCACTAGGCGCATTACCGACAGACGCCGGCCTGGCAAGTTTTGCCACTTGTACATTGCGTACCGCACGAACCACAGTTGGTGTTGTTGGTCTGAAGGTTGGCGCAGGTTCCGCTGCAGTTCGTGTAACCAGCCGCGCAAGCGCATTGGCCATTGTCGCAAATCAGCGTCCCGCTGCAAATTGAGCCACACAGACCACAATTGTTCTTGCTCGTCGTCAAATCAACGCAGGTATTGCCACACGGGCTCAACCCAGACGTGCAGGTAATGACGCATGTTCCGTTTGAGCAGCGCGGGGCGCTTGCCGGACAGCGATTTCCGCAGGAGCCACAGTTTGCGTCGCTCGACAGCAGATCAACGCATGAATTGCCGCAGGTTGAATACCCCACCGAGCAAGCACAGGTGCCATTGACGCACGAGCCACCGTTGGGGCAGCGGTTGCTGCAGCTCCCGCAATTCGCTTGACTGATTAGCGGATCGACACACGTGTTGCCGCACATGATATCGCCCGTCGACGGACAACCCGCGACGCACTGACCATTGGAACACGACTGACCTCGACCGCAACGATTCCCGCATCGACCGCAATTCGCGGGGTCAGTTTGGCGATTGGTGCAAGTGGTGCCGCAAAGTGAGTCACCGGTGCCGCAAGCACATTGACCGGCAGTGCAATTGGCACCAATTGGGCACTGGTGGCCGCAACTGCCGCAGTTGAGCGGGTCAGTGTTCGTGGTGACACACGCCGCACCACAGGTCGCGAGCGTTGCCGCGCAATTCGTCGTGCAAATCCCGAGCGAGCAAACTTGGCCCGCAGCACAGGCAAGGTCACACGCCCCACAATTCAGCGGATCGCTCTGGGTGCTGGTACAAGTGCCGTTGCAGCGCGTTCCCGCGTTGACACAATCGCATTGCCCAGCTTGGCAGGACGTGCCAGCGCCACAACGAATGCCGCAGCCGCCACAATTCGATGCATCGGCCTGGACATCTACACAGGCGCCACTGCACAAATTGGCTCCGGCTGGGCAAGTGCATTGCCCGGACGTGCAGACCCGCCCGGTCGGACAGGTGTTGCCGCACCTGCCGCAGTTTGCGCTGCTGGATTGCACGTCGACACAGACGCCGCCGCAGCTGGCGTCTCCTGCAACGCAGACGCAGGCACCGCTGACGCAACTGGAGTTGGCGCCGCATTGATTGCCGCAAGTGCCGCAGTTGCTCGTATCGCTCGCAGTATTCACACAGGCGCCGTTGCAAACATTTGGCGTCGTTCCGCCACAGACCAACCTGCAAGTGCCATCTTGACAAACCTGACCATTCGCACATGCGCTGCCGCAGGCGCCGCAGTTGCCTGGGTCAGCTGCAAAATCAATACAACGCCCAGCGCAGAGCCCGGGTTTGGCACCGGTACTGCATGCGCATTTGCCACCACTGCAAGTCTGGCCGCTGAGGCAAGCCACTCCGCAACCACCGCAATTGAGCACATCGGTCGTGATATCGGCACATCCGCCGTTGCAGACAGCCTGATTTGTCGCACAGGTGAGGACGCACACACCTTGCGAACACACCTCGCCCGAAGCGCAAACGTTGCCGCAAGCTCCGCAATTGGCGAAGTTCGTTGACGTATCCAAGCACTGCCCGGCGCACAGTGCCGGCCTCGTTCCCTGAGTACAGGAACACGAACCACTCACGCATTGCTGCGAACCAACACATGCCGTGCTGCAATTTCCACAGTGACCATTGTCCGTCTGCAGATTCACGCACGCCCCGCCGCACTCGGACTGCCCAGCGGTGCACGAAGCCGAACAGGTGCCGTTCGCGCAGACCTGATTGGCGTTGCACTGGGTGCCGCACGCACCGCAATTCGCTGGATCCGAGGCGCTGTCCACACACGTGGCTCCACACAAGCGTGGGGCAACCCCGCTCGTGCAGGTGCATTTAGCCCCGACGCATTGTTCTGTCGTCAGGCACCCGTTCCCGCAAGTTCCACAATGGGCGGCATCGCGGCTCAACTCAATGCAGGCACCATTGCAATCACTCTGACCAGGACCACAACTGAGTGCGCAGGCTCCGGACGAGCAGACTTGCCCCGTGGGGCATGCAGTTGCGCAAGCACCGCAGTTGCTAGGGTCCGAGGCAGTGTCAACGCATTGCCCCGAGCACCCCGTCTGCCCGACACGACAACCCGTGGCCGCACTTCCCGCCGTCCCGGCCTGGACGCCGACTCCAGATCCGCCAGCAGCTAATAAGTTGCCAGCGACGCCCCCGTTCAAGGCCCCACTCGCCCCACCCATATTGCCAAACCCTGCCACAGCAACGAGCGGACTTGGGTCCATCCAAGACCTGCTACAACTGGCGGCGACGAGCGTGCTCGCTCCAACGATGAGGCATAGGCTCAAGGCCTTGAGGCGATTTATTGCGGACATGGTGACGGTGCTCCCAAGTTCCCTAAAGTGGTCACGCGCTTCGAAAGGCGACTTCGCGTGTTTAATGTACATCCGTCGGCCCGGATCATGAATTCCACTTCATTGGTTCGATGGTGCAGGATTTGGCGCAGCCTGACCCGGGCCTCGGAGTGACTGCAGTGTAGGAATGCCTGGAACGGAGTTCAATAAATCGACGTCCGCGGAACGTGGCTGCCCCACTTTCACTAGTGGTCATTACTGCTCACCAGGTCGAAGTGATAGGAAGTCGCCCACCACAGTCACTAGTTCGCCCCAGACCAGATCAGACTGATCCTGGAAACGGCCCCCGTCCGACGATGGTTTTAATGCCGGTGCGGGCGCCCGCTGCGGCCCTCGGCGCTACTTGGCTTGGTAGATCATGAGTGGCCGAGTGAGAAACCCGGTGCGAGGCAGGAGCGCTCCCTCGGTCGGGTAGGCAATACCGCGGTATGGCCGATAGTACCGCTCGACCACCGGAAGCCTGGCCCGCGAATCAATGATCACGTAGGCAAACTCGTGCCGACGCATCCGAGACTCCAAATCTGGCACCCCCCCGGCCCAATACACGTCACCGATCCCCACCTGGTGCAAAGCGAGTGGCCCGCCACGTTCGTACATGAAGAATGGATGCGCTGGCATCAACACCTGGCCCCTTAGGCCAGACAAGACGCCGTCCAAATTCGCGAACGCCTCGCGATCGTACTGGTCCGGGATCTGCGCTTTTGGATCATACCCAAGAGCCACGCACTGCACCAATAGGGCCAGGAGGATCGCGCCCGCGTGACCTCGCAATGCCGCATTCGATGACTCAACGAAGCCCGCGATCGCCAGCGGTACGTAAAGGCTCGCACCGAGAACAAACGGCATAAAGCAGTTACTGTACGCCCATTGGGTCGAATGGTTCAATAGCGATGCCAATACGCCAGCCCCAAAGAACACGAGGAAGAAGCCCGGCACATGCCCAGTTGGCGTCGTGCGCACACGAACAAAACCGAGCAGTAGCGCCACCAGCACGGGTGGGAGCAACAACGCCCAACGCGGCTTCTCGTACCACAGCTCCCGGTAGTACTGGTGGTAATCGTAGTCGAGCGTTGAGATGCGTTGAGCCAATGCCAGCGAAAACAGCAGGACAAGCGCACACGCGATCCAGCGCCGGTGCTGCCCGTAGGACTCTCGAAGTAGTGGAACCAGGCACAACAGCGGCATGAGGCACAGCAGATCTCGCCAGTACTCGAGCACTGCGTGCTTCCACAGGAAACTGTGGGTCTGATGACCTAGGAGGACGTAGAAACGAAACCAGCCGTCCGTCCTCTGGTCGAGGATGACCGCAATTGTCACGCCAACGCCAAATGCCGTCCCCAAGAAAACGCTCCCCCGGCGTCGACAACGTGCAAATAACCATAGGCCGACCGAGATCCCGGCGATGGCGGCCGTCTGCTTGGTGAAGTACGCCGCAACGAACAGCAGAGCCGCCGCGGCAGCCGAAAGTGAGCTGCACTTATAGTAGGCAACCCAAGCACCCGCTAGCGTTAGAAAGAGTGCAAGCGGATCTGGCCGCACCAGATCGTAGAAGGCACCGGTTGTACGAAAGAGCGCCGCGTACAGGCTTGCAGCGAGGATCCCGTACAGTGTACCAGCTTGCCGCCGCCCGAAATCGAAGAGCAAGAGTAGCGTCCCAAGCGTTGCCACGATAGATACGCTGCGACCGAGCGCGTATGATAGAGCAGTCGCCCGCGCAAGCGCCGCGACCAACACAGAATACAACGGCGTATAGAAGTAGGCGATGAAGTCAAGTGAGGGTTTGGCATATATCGGGCGGCCCTCGATCAAGCGTGCTGCATGCGTGAGCATGCCGCCTTCCATCCATTCGAGATCGAAGGGGTAGGTGCGGCGAGCCAGCATCACGTACACCAAGCAGGCAATGTACACAACTGGCCCGACCAAGGCGAATCCGATGACCGCACGCCCATATCTGGCCTGCCGTGATTCGGACTCATTCGGGAAGTGCGCTGGCATCGGGTTGCGCCGTGCATCTTCGCATGAAGGCGCCAATGCCTGCACGGGATTCGACGGATGCTTCGGTGCCCAGAGGGGAGGACGGCGCCGCACGCGGCAAATCGATTGTGCGCGACCGAACATGTCCCACGTGCTGCGCTGGTGTCCGCGCGAGGAAGTGCCGAGAAATGCGTTACTTCGTCAGTTGTGCGCATTGTGCGCCTGATGCACACCAGATTGTGCGGTTGCGGGCAGACAAAACAGTCGTCAAACTCGCTTCTACTATGTTGAACAACCGCTGGGTGCGTTGGGCTAATAACTCGTCTCTCGTTGCGCTGGTGTCGCTCATCGGCGCCTGTGACGGTCAGAATACTGGTGGTGCCATGGCATGCCCTCTAGGAGATGAAACTTGCGGCTGCTATGCCAACAAAACTTGCAATACTGATCTCGTCTGCAGGTCGAATATCTGTGTCGCGAACGGGGCCGGCATCGGCGGCAGTACCAATTCGACGGCGCTCGGCGGTGCAACCATGGTGGGCAATGGCGGCGCATTTGCAACCGGCGGCAGTACCAATTCGACGGCGCTCGGCGGTGCAACCATGGTAGGCAATGGCGGCGCATTTGCAACCGGCGGCTCAACCACAGTTGGCAATGGCGGTGCACTCCCCACGGGTGGCGCATCCACAGTTGGCAATGGCGGTGCACTCCCCACGGGTGGCGCAACCACGGTTGGCAATGGCGGTGCATTCGCGACGGGTGGGCTGAGTTCCACCACTCTGGTTGCTACCGGTGGCGCAGCGCCCATGGGTGGGCAGGCCGCCGTAGGCGGGTCAACCGCAACCACGGCGACCAACCTGATTAAGGATGGAACATTTCAGTCGTTCGATGTCTATTGGAATGCGATCCTTCAGGAGGGTGACTCGGGAACCTATACCCATCCGCCAACTGCGGCTGCGGTGTGCGTGACCAATACGTCCACGTTATCGTCACTTTACTACGAATTGTCGTTTACGTTGGGCTACCCCAATGCAGCAAGTGACACGTTCGCGATTCAGGCTGGCGCGACGTACACATTGACCTATTCGGTCAGCGCCACCTACCCGATTTCCTTCCAGGTCAAGATCGGCCATTCGGTATCACCATGGACTCAAGTCTTCTCCGTGACGTCAGATGTGCTTTCGACCTCGTACATGACATTCTCCCATCAGTTCACCTCGACTTCGGGAGATTCGTCCGCTGGTTTGGCTTTCAACGCAGTGCTAGATCTCTACGGGAAGATTTGCTTCCAGCAAGTGTCACTCACTAAAAACTGATGCAAGGTCGACACGAACACGCCGCTTTAGTACGCTTGCGACAGCACGACTTCAGATCGGCTTGCGTCGCTGCGCAGAGTGAGCCCGGTCATGGGTAGCGAGGCGTTCCTGCCGTTTCCTCGGAGGTAGATACCAAGGCCAATTCCTACGCCACCGAGGATCCATCCAGTGGTCGTAAGCGCTCCCAGCCAACGGCCCCGGCTCGCCGCGGCCCGCCCCAGCTCGTCGCAGGTCTGCGTCGACGCGCTGCAGTGTTCCATGTTGACGCGCCTTGCATCCAGAGTGAAGAGGCCCGCAATACTTCCGGCGGCAACGCTTGCCACACCAACCCAAAGGATTGCGCTGCCTGGACCATATGCTTGTGATTGGCTAGAAGGCGCTGAAATAGGAGTTATTTTCTGCGTGTAATGGGGACTCGTCGGACGCGTAACAGGCGGCCTCGCTAGCGGACGAGGGACGGTCGTCGACGCCATGGGTACTGGCGGTTGCAGCACGACATGGGTCGTCTTGCCTTCTTCCAGATCAACCGGCACACGATACGCGATATGTCCAGCAGCTGATATGACCAACTCGCTGCGCCCAGGGTCGAGTGCGATGGGATTTGCCAATTCTTCGGCACCGAGCTCGAGAGCGCCCAGACGAATGCGCGTGTCAGCGGGAGCTTCACTCAATAGCTTGATGGATAACTTTGGCACACGCCTTTCGACGGCTTCGCGCTTGTTCCGAGCGATCGGCAGGCGCACATCGTCAGACGCAAGCTGTCGTTCAACCAAAATTAGTAGTCGCCAAGCCGTGGCCACGCGACCGCGCAGCGCCTCACATTCGCCCAAGTTGAGTTTCGTGCCCGGGGCCGGATCGAGTTCGTCACTTCGTCGCAGCTTGTCGCAGGCAGATGCGAGATCGCCTTGCAGCATCTCTCGGCGCCCCTGTTCGAATAACACGTCGGCATTCGCGGCCACTTGCTGACCCATTACGCGAGACGGTTCTGCCACCATCAGTAGGCCGAGCGCGATACCAATTGAAGTGGACCGACTGCCAATCATTTTCGTACCTGACGCACATCATGGATCGAGAACGCCGACCTTGCCCAACGGATCCTGCGCGAACGAGCTCGGTGTGGAGCCGGCCTGGTCGTCACCAAAACTGACGCGGCAGCTCTTGTGGGATCCCCGGCGGCAGCGAGCTACGAGTGAAAAAGTGCGAAAATTGCCTGTCAAGTCGGCTTGCTCCACGCCGGTCGAAACTACCTGCAAGGTCTGGCTTCCCGGCCCGAAAGTCGTGGGCTAGAACGGGGTTCATGGATCCAGAGATCCCTTTCCAAGCAGGCGAGGTGATTGCGGACAAGTACCGCCTCGAACGGCTATTGGGATCCGGCGGCATGGGGATCGTGTTTGCCGCGATGCATCTCGAATTGGAGCAGCTCGTCGCGGTGAAGCTTCTGCGCACGGAAAGTAGTAGTGACGATGCCGCAGTGTCGCGATTTCTTTTCGAAGCGCGGGCTACGGCGCGATTGCATGGGCCGCACGTGGCGAGAGTCCTCGACCTTGGCCGACTGCGAGCGGGTAGCCCATTTCTGGTCATGGAGTTGCTGGAGGGGCAGAACCTTCAAGAATCGCTCGCACAAAACGGTGCGTTGACCTCGAGCGATGCGGTGGATATCATCCTCGAAGCCAGCGAAGCCCTGGCCGAAGCCCATCGAGCTGGATTGGTCCATCGCGACTTGAAGCCCGCCAACCTATTTGCGTCGCGCGATGCCTACGGCGACCCATCGATTAAGGTCTTGGACTTTGGCATCTCGAAGAGTCTCTTGCCGCGTGGCGATGGGGACATGGGCCTGACTGATAGTCGGGCGATTGTGGGCTCACCGGTGTACATGTCGCCGGAACAAATGCAGTCTGCGCGCGATGTCGATCACCGCACGGACATTTGGGCATTAGGCTCGGTGCTTTTCGAACTGCTCACCGGGCGCCCCGTTTGGAACGGCACCAGTCTGAGTGAACTCTGTGCACAGATTGCTCGAGATGAATGCCCCCGCGTCACTGACCTCTGCCCGGGCTTGTCGCTGGATCTTGCTGCGATTGTATCGCGCTGTCTGCAGAAGAAACCTGCGCTGCGCTACCAACACGTGGCCGATTTGGCATTGTCCCTTTCACCGTTTGCTTCCGCGCGCGGTCGGGCTGCGGTAGTTCGAGTGCTTCAACTGTCTGGACGCACCAGCAACGATGCAGTAAGGACGACCCTTGCTTCGCGACCGGGTTCGTATATCGCCCCGCCAGATTCTGGTAACGTGCAACCCACCGTCTCGGCTAGCGTTGCCGTCACTTCGAAACCGCGCAACCTGAACACAATACTTCTAGCACTGGCGCTCGTGTTGCTTGGCGGAGTTGGCACGGCTTGGTACCGGCACAGACCAGCGCCGACACCAGCCACATCGACACCTGCGACACCGAGGCTTCCCGAAGGGCCCCCCAACGACCAGCCAGCAACCTTACACCCCGAGCCCCAAACGCCAACACACAGCACATCCGCGTTGGCGCAGGAAGTAGCCAAGACAGCTGCGTCGATGGCGTCAGCATTGCCTCCGGTATCGCGCAATTCGCCCAAAAATGGGCAACGCGGTCGCGTGACGTCAGAACCGCCGAAACCAGCTCCAAGCCCTAGTCTAGATCCAATGAGCATTCGCAGGTAGTCTGCTGTCAGGTCGTCATGTCTGAATGGGTTACTACCTGCAACGAACGTCCCGAATGGTTGAAGCGCCAAGCGCCGGACACCGAGCCCGAGAAGTGGCACCTCACCATAGTTTGGTCTGGCGCGGAACCCGAGCGAATTGGCGAGAGCGTAATGCTTGAGGAACAAGCGGGCAACTTTATCCTCGGGCGGGGAGATGCTACTGCGGCCGATCCAACTGAACGATTGCAATTCGTGAGGAGTCGACCGACGGGCATCGTTACTACGCCTCCGCTACGGGGTGGTGGTCTATCACGTCGCCAGTGCCGCGTTAGCGCAACTCGCAACGGCGTCACCTTCGAGAATATTGGGCGCGCTCAATTGATGGTACAGGGGAAACTCAGCAACCACGCTTTGTTGCGAGCCGGCGATCTTGTGACCATCCAGGACCAATTGATCCTGCGCTGCTCGCGCCAACCAGCGCTTCCAAGGCTACATTACTTCAATCCCAAGCTGGCTCTGCAATTTGGGCTGGCGGACAGTTTTGGGATCGTTGGCGAACATCATGTTACTTGGGAGCTTCGCGAGCAATTGGCTTTTTGCGCGGCAGCCAAGAAGCACGTGCTGCTGTTGGGTGAGAGCGGTTCTGGTAAGGAACTTGCGGCGCGCGCACTGCATCGTCTCTCGTCTCGCGCGACGAAGCCGATGATCACTCGCAATGCGGCCACGTTTCCGGCAAGTCTTATCGATGCCGAGCTCTTCGGTAACGCGCCAGATTACCCCACTTCCGGTACACCGCTTCGCCAAGGCATGATTGGACAAGTTGACGGATCGACATTGTTCTTGGACGAGCTCGCAGAACTGCCGCTTGAGCTTCAAGCACACCTCCTTCGTGTTCTCGACCAGGGTGGCGAGTATCAACGGCTCGGGGATCCCGTGGTCCGCAGCAGTGAGTTTTGTCTCATCGGTGCAACGAACCACGACCCAACCGAGCTGCGCACCGACATTCTGGGTCGTCTCGCACTTCAGGTGCAGTTACCCAGTCTCGCCGATCGCGTGGAAGACATCCCACTACTCGTTAGGCATCTACTCCTGAAGGCGGCCGATACGTTGCCAGACGTACGCAATCGGCTTTTTGTTGATTCGGCGCAGGGGCCCCAACCCAGAATCGATCCGCTGCTCATGCAAGCGCTTTTGCAGCACCGCTACACCAACAACGTGCGCGAACTTGAGGCATTGCTCTGGAAAGCCACAGCCAACAGTCCAAGGGAATTCCTCGAGCTAAGCCAGGCGCTACGGGGGGAATTCGTCCACGCTCCGCCCTCGATCGGGCCGTTGGTGTGTGGGCCCGCCGCAGCAGCCGAACCGACCGCAGAGGAACTTACGTCGGCCTTGAGTCGGCAGGGTGGCAATGTGGCCAAAACCGCTTCGGCGCTCGGGTTGAAAAGTCGCTACGCCCTCTACCGCCTCATGCGCAAGCATGGGATTTCGGTCGAGCAGGCACGCTAGCTATGGCCTGACGACAACCCCGAGCTGATCCAAGCAGAACTGGTACGACCCGACACCAGCCATGATGGCTGGCAACTTGAATTGCAAACTGATTGTCGCGGCTGGGTCATAGACGTAGCTGCTCGACGAACTACCCCAGACGTCCTTCTTCATGTTGTTGAAGTAGAGCGTCCCACTTGCAGCAGCACTTGGCGCACCGTCAGGTGGCAACACGAGCTCGCAGGTGCTCGCTGTGCAATAGGATCCCCATTGCGGGTCCATGTTCAGCACCCAAAGCTGAAGATTGGCTACTGCCGTCGCGGAAATCCGCCAGGTAACACCAATTGCCGCATGGGCCGTGGGATCCCAACGATAGGTGGCGTTTGCTGGGCTCGCCGTAGGCAGCGAATAGTAGAAATCGAACAGTAGCGCCACGCCCCAATCGTCCCAATTGCTGGTCGCGTCGCAGAGTGTGCCTGAGATGCAACGGGTATCAGGATTGAATGTAGCGGACGCGCATGGATCTTTGGTGATATGAAAGCGTCCTTCGATCCCGAGGCTCGTGTTCGGTTCCATGTTCGACGGCGCCCGATCGCGCGCTAAAGAAAGCCATTTCACCGTCTCGGTAGCGCCTCCGGTCGAAGTGCCTCCGGTCGAAGTGCCTCCGGTCGAAGTGCCTCCGGTCGAAGTGCCTCCCGTCGAAGTGCCTCCCGTCGAAGTGCCTCCGGTCGAAGTGCCTCCCGTCGAAGTGCCTCCCGTCGAAGTGCCTCCCGTCGAAACGCCTCCGGTCGAAACGCCCCCCGTCGAAACGCCTCCGGTCGAAACGCCCCCCGTCGAAACGCCTCCGGTGCCCTTGCCTCCGGTCGAAACGCCTCCCGTCGAAACGCCTCCGGTCGAAACGCCTCCCGCAATTGCGCCACCGAACGTCGTTGTTCCTCCATTGGCGCTACCACCGATTGAAGTTGGCGCCCCGGCGCCGGTCGCCATTGTACCTGAGCCAGCCGACGCGCTCGCGCCGCCTGCGGTAGTACTGCCCGCATTCTGCCAGTCGTCGAACGTCACCACACACGCGGAGCAGAGTAGCGCCAGACAAGCCAACGATAGGTCATATCGACGTCTTCTCCGTTGCTGCTCGAGATCTACCAATTTTCACTCCGGGCCTGACTCTATCTCAACTCGTTCGCAATTTCCAGGCCCACCGCTGCGCTAGCCGCAAAGCGAGCACGCACGCGCTGATGGTGCTACGTCTGAAATACATGCTCAGTCGTGGAGCCCTGCAGTGACCGGACGCAAGCGCGAGAGTCAACCGCTTCAAAGCTTCGAACGGTTAGAATTTCAAGCGAGCGGCTCACTCCGCTTGGCGGTCGTATCAGACACGCATTCTGCACCGCACCCACTTGCACGCGCCCTCCTCGCTCAGCTGCGCCCAGACGCGATTCTGCACGCCGGTGATATCGGCGAGTTGCGCGTGCTCGAAGAGCTCGCCACGGTGTGTCAGGTATTCGCGGTCCGCGGCAACATCGACGCGCGCAGAGCCACGCTTCCGGACGTGCTCGTTCTCGAAGTCGGCGCACCAGAGCAGTTGGCATTGCGCCTATTGATGCTGCACGTGGGCGTCTACGGGCCGAAGTTGCGCGCAGAAGTTGCCCGTAAGGCTCGTGACGCTGGCGCAGCGATGGTCGTGTGCGGCCATTCACATATTCCCTTCATCGGTCAGGATCGCGGGATCGCCATCTTCAATCCCGGCTCGGTTGGGCCACGCCGCTTTTCTCTTCCTATCGTGCTAGGCGTCATCGATATCAGTGTAACTGGGATTCAACAGTGCCACATTGACTGCGAAACCGGACAACCTTGGGAACCACCCGCTTAAGCGCGCTCTGCTAACCAAGTACCCACTGCGCGCTCCGCATCCGCTCGATACTTGATATCGCGAACCATCGCACGTGCAGCCTTGATCCTCGACTCTGCTTCTTCCGCAGACATGTCGCACAGGCGCAAAATGGCATAAACCATGGACGGACCTCGCGATACACCCAACAGGCAATGCACGACAACACGCGCGCTCGGGTTCTTCATCGCGTCGAGGGCGAACTTTGCCCCCTGGTGGAACCACGCGTCGGGCTGACTCTGACTGTCGTCAAGGATCCCGTATTGCCGATGCACGATGTCGCATTGGTCGTAGATTTCAGGATGCGGGTTCGACATGCGGCAATCGAGCACGTGGGTGATGTTCTCTTCGGCGAGGCAACGGACATGCTCAACCCGCGTCACCGCACTGCCCAGCGCGACGCGTTCGGTGACCCATTGGTGGTCGTGAGGCATCAGCAACCTACAGATAGTGACATGAAAGCCAGGTAGGGCGACAAGGTTCGCGCGGCTACATGTCTCGGTAGCGTTTCGCCGCTGCAAGATCGCGCTTCAGCTCCTCAGCAGTGCGACGCGGCCCATAGCCTGGAGTGCCACGCTGGATGCGCCACCCCTCATTGAGCGGCCCGGCGTCTACGCTATCGAAGCCGAACTGATCGAGCAATTTTGCCACGGTCGCCTTCGCCTGAGCGTCGTCACCGGCAATCACCAGCGCACGACGGTTCACAGAGCTGGCGGGCTGCCCATGGGTCGTCAGTTCAGCCGCGTAGATGTGATTGAAGGCCTTGACGACTTTGGATGTCGGCAGGTGCGCTTGCAATAACTCAGCAGTGGTCGTCGACTCGTTGTCGAGTTCCTTAATGTGACCGTCGCGCTCCGGGTAGTAGTTATTCGTGTCGAGCACGATCTTGCCAGCAAGCGGTTCGACCGTCACTTGCCGATAGTTCTTCAGCGGTACCGACACAACCACGATGTCCCCAAGCCGCGCTGCTTCTGGCGCCGTGGCGGCACGCGCGTTGATTCCAAGTTCTTTCAGTAGTTCGGACAACGTATCGGGTCCGCGCGAATTGCTGATAACCACCTCGTAACCGCTCTTGATCGCCAGCCGGGCTACCTGACTGCCGATGTGCCCCGCACCCACTATGCCGATGGTTGTCATGTCAACCAACCTAGGACGCCGGCGCGTTCTGGCAAGGCCGTGATAAAATCCCCATGGGACTCGGATTCAAAGTACCCTTCGCCAAGCGGGTCTTGCGCACGATGTTAGGTTTTGTTGATGCGGCGCGGTGACGCAGCACGGGCGGGGACATATCGCCTATCCGGCAAGAGTGAAGCCCTGCGTTTGACCGCTTGGTCCGTTGTGCGACGTGGTATGGTACTCGGTATGGCCAGCACGATGGTCACGATCACCCTCGCCAACGAGCAACTTGCCGCCGTTCGCAAGCTCGTGGCTGAAGGAAGGCCGCGTGAGCGGCGTCACGCTCGACGCCGGGGGCTCATTGCTCTCGATCGAGATGACAGGGGGTGATAGCGTTGCTCGCGCAAGTGGCAATAGCGTCGCGTTGGCGGCCTTGTCTCGCTAGTTGGGAATGTGGTTTGCCTGGCTTGCTATAGTCACGAGTTTCTCGACGGTATTCATTTGACTCGCATCGCTGGCAATCAACATTGCACGCTGCAAAAGTCTGGGGTTCTCAAGCAGCGCACGACGCACCTGCGACAAGTGGACCTCTTTTGCTTGCAGACTCACGAGTGCTGCACACCAATTTAGCACCTCCAGGCTTTGCTCAGCGTCGATCCGTGTCCAGGCATCTTCGGTGATGATTGGCCCGTGTTCTGCAATCATCCGCGCAATGAACTGCCTTGCCTTGCGGGTCGTCTTGAAAGCGTGCCTGCCGCCAGGCAGGAGGTCCAAGCGCAGAATTGTCCTAGTGACCTTCCATGCCATGACTCGCAACCATAGCTCCTGGGCCTCACTGAGCGCGTCAACATTCTGAATTGTCACCAGCGACTCGGTGCGGTCCAGCTCGCCCAGCTCGGCCTGCTCTACAAGCGCAGCAACTCCCTGCGTCAACTCAGACAGGCTCCCTTCAATGGCGACGCTTTGTTCAAATAGCCGCCTCAACAGCGCCACCGCGGCGGCGCCGAAGGCGTCCGAGAGTTCGTGAGCGATCTCGTCGAGTTCCATATTTATCCGCAGAAGACAACCCAACGACTTAATCTCGCAGAAGAATGAGCCAAAGAGTGACGCAATGCAGCGAGGTGCGCCGTTCGGTTTCTGAAACACTTCAAGGACCCTGCGAGCGCTCATTGGCACGGCAACCCAGGTCAATGCCAACGTGTTGACGAAGGCTTCAGCGGCGTACCTTGGACCGGTTGGGTCGAGGCAAGCGAACCGGCAGGCGTCAGACAGCCTCCGACCAGAGTTGAGCCAGTCGATCAGCAGACGTACGACTCCAGTTGCCGATGGGGACTGATGCGAAGTCAACGCAGCCCGCCAAGGTTTGGCGCCGGCTTCTCCGGGAAAAGCCCGTAGCACGGCCTCGTCTGCGCCGAATTCTCCAAGGTATACCCGATGGAA
>Ga0302323_100000778_pt1 | contig 25826 bp, 20 predicted proteins | sample Fen_T0_3_FD_201950 | JGI IMG/M metagenome (GOLD analysis project Ga0302323, IMG submission 201950) | Peat permafrost microbial communities from Stordalen Mire near Abisko, Sweden - Fen_T0_3 | ecosystem: Environmental > Terrestrial > Soil > Wetlands > Permafrost | place: Sweden: Abisko...
CTTACAACAGTTTCGGTCCAGCCAGAGACAGGTAACACCAATTTTACCTGGACTCTAAGTCCATCGCAGGATATTGCTGCCTATATAGTCTATTCGTATAATAATGGTGACGGATTAGCTCTGGACACTATCTGGAATCCTGCAGCAACAAGCTATACCCTCTCAAGCACCGCAACAAAATATTTAAGTGTCTCTTATGTGATATCCGCAATGAGGCTTCCAACATGTACAAGCATATTTTCCAATGTAATTAATTCTATCTTCGAGAAGACTTCGGTTGATACTTGTCTTAAGAAGATTACAGTATCCTGGAATAGTTATCCTTCATATCCCATAAAAGTTACAGGCTATACCATTCTGTCATCCGTGGCCGGAGGAACTTTTATTGAAACAGCTAATGCCGGAACCGCGGAAACAAGTGCAATATTCACTGATTTTACAATTAATTCGGATTATTGCTATGTGGTGAGGGCAAATCTGGAGGACGGAAGATTTTCCACATCTAATAAAACCTGCCTGTCTACAAAAATGCAGAGACTGCCGCTTTGGATCAACGCTGATGAAGCAACATTTAACCCCGATGGTAAAATAGCCTTGTCGTTTACTATTGATCCTTTCTCAGAAATAAAGCATTTCAGCCTTGAAAGGAGAAATGGAAAATCAGGGGATTTCAAGGAAATAGCTCAGCCTCTCTCAACAAATGGATTTGTTCAATATATTGATAATCAAATAGATTTAAAAACTATTTATTACTATCGGCTTTCTGCAGTCAATAACTGCAATCTTCCTGTCATATCATCCAATATAGCTTCAGATATGATACTTAATCTTGTAAAAACGGGAGACAATATTATTCTTTCATGGAATCCATACGAAAAATGGCTGGGAACAGTATCGTCATACAAACTATTTGCAAATACTGGTAAAGGGTTTGAGGAGAAAGCTGATATCTCATCGTCTGACACTACATTTACTCTTGGTTATCAGCAAATTATGTATCAGGTTTCCGGAAATGAGGTTTGCTTCTACATAAGTGCATCCGAATCTTCGAATCCTTATAATATATCTGGAGAAAGCATCTCATCCGAAATTTGCACAAATCCTGCTGAGATAATAACAGTACCAAATGTGTTCACTCCAAATAATGATCTAAAGAATGATCAGTTCAAACCGGTTCTGTCATTTACTCCACGTGATTACCAGCTTATCATTACTGATGGTCACAGCAAAGTTTTATTTGACTCCAGGGATTTCCAGGAAACATGGAATGGAACTTCTAATGGCAGTCCGGAGCCACAGGGAGTCTATCTTTGGTTCCTGAAATTGACCACTCCCTCAGGTAAAATCATAAAAAGGACAGGAACTATAACTATAATCAGCAATAAATAAGATATTTCCTGACGGTTACTCATACTGTTTAACGGCCGGTATATCAGAGGCAAAAAATCACTATATTTGTATCTAGGATAAGAATTTGCCGTGTATTTATTTTATGGGGAACAAGGATATTTTTGATGATGAGGACAGGGACCGTATTCAGTCTGAATATGACAGTTTGGTAAACAATCTCCTTAGGTGCGGTAAACCAGGGGACAGGGAGCTTATTGACAAGGCATTCAGGATTGCCAACGAAGCTCACTGGAATATGCGCAGAAAATCAGGTGAGCCTTATATAATTCATCCCATATCAGTTGCTAAAATCGTAAACCGGGAGATTGGTCTGGGGGCAAAATCTATCGCTGTAGCTTTGCTTCACGATGTTGTTGAAGACACTGACTATTCACTTGAAGATGTCGCAAGGGATTTTGATCCTAAAATAGCCTCATTGATTGATGGACTAACTAAAATTTCAGGTACCTATAATAAAGAAAATTCTTCTTCTCTGCAGGCTGAGAACTTCAGGAAGATGTTGCTTACTTTATCCGACGATTTGAGAGTTATTCTTATAAAAATTGCAGACCGTCTGCACAATATGAGAACCCTTGATTCGATGCCGGAACATAAAAAAATGAAAGTTGCCGGCGAGACAATATTCCTTTATGCCCCTCTCGCTCACCGTCTTGGATTATATGCAATTAAAAGTGAACTCGAAGATCTGAGCTTTAAATTCAGACAACCTCAAATTTATGAAGAGATTGCCTCAAAACTGAAACACAGCGAAAAGAAAAATCTCTCTGTTATCAATAAATTTTCTCTTCCAATAATTGAGAAACTCACGGAAGCAGGTCTTCAGTTCGATATAAGCGGGCGTCCGAAATCCATCTTTTCGATCTGGAAAAAAATGCAGGCAAAGAATGTTCCATTTGAAGAAATTTATGATGTACTCGCCATACGGATTGTATTTGAACCTGCACCGGGCATCCCGGAGAAGACACAATGCTGGAATATCTACTCAATAATCACTGATTCATATCTGCCTAAACCTGATCGTCTTCGCGACTGGGTAAGTCGCCCTAAACCTAATGGATACGAGGCTTTACATTTGACCGTAATGGGTCCTGAAGGTCAATGGGTTGAAGTGCAGATAAGGAGCAAGCGAATGGATGAGATTGCTGAAAGAGGATACGCAGCTCACTGGAAATATAAAGGAGATGATACCCAGGAGAGTGAGTTAGATAAATGGATAAAAAAGATCCGTATAATGCTCGAGAATCCTCATGAAGATCCTATCGAGTTTCTTGATGAGTTCAAAATGAATCTCTTCTCTTCAGAAATAATGGTCTTTACTCCTAAAGGATTCCTGGTAAGCCTTCCAAAAGGCGCATCAGCGCTCGATTTCGCTTATGAAATACATACTGAAATAGGGAATAAAGCGATAGGCGCAAAAATAAATTACAAGCTTAACCCGATAAACTCAATATTAATGAGCGGTGATCAGGTTGAAATAATCACGTCTGATATAGCAAAACCTGATATGGAATGGCTCTCATTTGTCAGAACCTCAAAGGCAAAGGAAGCAATTAAAAATGCGCTCAAAATTGACTCAAAAGACAGCATACAGAAGGGAATGGAAATCCTTGAATCAAAGCTTAAGGAAATAGGTGTTACACTGAACAACGAAATAATAAAATCTCTAATCCAGGCGAAAGAAGCATTGAATAAAGAAGATTTATATTCAGGCATAGCATTGGGAAGAATTAATCTGGATAATCTTAAAAAAACAATAAAAAGGAATCCTACCAAAAATGTTATAAAGTACTGGGAATTAAAGCTTATAGGATCAAAGCGTGAGAAAAAAGACACTGAAGTAATAGCTGGAAACATAGATAAGAGTGTTCCTTTCCTTCTGAGGGAAAATGTTGAAAATGCTGAACAGTCATATGAGATAGCAAAATGCTGCAATCCGATTCCGGGTGATGAGGTAACCGGTTACCATTCTCCTGAAGGAACGATTATTATCCATAAGCCCAAATGCCCTGTAGCCATAAGAATAATGTCCAATGAAGGCAACAGGATAATCGCAGTCAAATGGGCAATTCATAAACTTGTATCCTTCCTGGCAAGAATCAGCATGACGGGCATTGACAGAATTGGACTTGTAAATGATATCACTAATATCATATCGGCAGAGCTCAAAGTAAATATGACTAAAATTAATATCTCAGTCAATAACGGCATTTTTGAAGGTACTATCGATCTGTACGTACACCATACAAAAGACCTGAACAATCTGATTCTTAAGATATCTAATATCAATGGTATCGAAAATGTAAGAAGGGTTGAAGATTTCATTAATTAAATTACATATTTTCCAGCTCTTATATTCATGGAAAATACTTATTTTTGTTATTATTTTAAATTAGTCCAGATATGATTAACGACGATACCAAGTTAACAGTAAAGAAGATATTTACCGAATATCTCGAGAAGAAAGGACACAGGAAAACACCTGAGAGATACGCAATTCTGGATGAGATATATTCACGTACAGGTCACTTCGATATAGAAACTCTCTATATCTATATGAAAAATAAAAACTACCGTGTAAGCAGAGCCACTTTATATAATACAATTGAACTTCTGCTCGACTGTAATCTGGTAATCAAACACCAGTTTGGAAAAAACATAGCCCAGTTTGAAAGAGCTTATCAGTGTGGTCAGCACGATCATCTGATTGACATTGAGACTGGGAAAGTTATTGAATTTTGTGATCCTAGAATTAATGAGATAATAAATACGGCAAGCGAACTGCATAGCTTTGAACCTCTTTATCACTCAATGTATATCTACGGAAATTACAAAGGAAAAGATCAGGAAGAGAAATAAATTGAAAGAAGGGATATTGAATTCAACATCCCTTCAATGTATTTGAAAATGGATAAGTCTAAAAAGCAAAACCAAGAGCAAACCCAATTCTCATTCCAAATCCGGTTATCAGGTTTGTATCGAAGTTGTTTACTCCATTATTATCTACTTTAATACTGCTGCTTCCATAATGACCTCCGAAAAACAGGTCCATTGTGAAACCTGAATTTGTTATCCATTGTCGTCCAAATAAAAGTCCACCTCCCATTGAGCTAAGGGTGCCCTTGCTTGTCGCATCCTGAAGTGTATAATTCTGATAACGCAGATAAGGGGCTATGTAAAATCCATCTATAGCATTTTTCTTTGGATAGAATCTTACTTCCGGTGTTAAAATCAAACCTGTGAATTTTGTGTTCTGTATTTTAACACCCATGTAAGCAAGACCTAACTGACCGGAGGTCAAATCTGAAAATTTGTGCTCATAGAAGATTGACCCGGTAGCTAAAAAGAGACTTAAGGTGTTAACTTTAAGTACATTTTTCTCAGTGGAGATTTTTGAAACTTTTTCCTGCGAAAAAGAAGGTAAGGTAAAAATTACAGCAAGAATTAAAACTAAAGATTTTTTCATTTGGATAATGTTAAGTTTGATTATAATTACATTGGGAAATATGATCTCTAATCACAAACTTATTTAAAGGTTTTTTAAAAACCTAATATACTGTCACGCTTTTGATGAATGACAACCAACTGCAAATACCTTTAAAATCAATAAGATTTGAGATCAGGAATTCTGTCATATGTAACATTTCAGATAATCCTGCCATTTATTAACAATATATAACCCTGTGGTCGTTTAGTTGATTTTATTCGTACCTTGTAAAGCTTTAAAAATTTATTTATATATTATATAATATGAACATTGATATACTGTTAGGGCTTCAGTGGGGTGATGAAGGAAAGGGTAAAATTGTAGACGCTCTGAGTCCGGATTATGATGTTATTGCCCGTTTTCAGGGCGGACCAAATGCAGGCCATTCTCTCGAGTTTAATAATGTCAAACATGTACTTCATCTCATACCATCGGGGATATTTCACACCGATAAGTTAAACATTATAGGAAACGGTGTTGTAATTGATCCTGCTGTCTTTAAGAAGGAGATCGGGGAGCTTGGACCAACGGTTGATGAACTAACAAAACGACTTATTATCTCAAATAAAGCAAATTTAATTCTGCCGAGTCACAGAATACTGGATGCTGCATATGAAATACAAAAAGGAAACGCAAAAATAGGTTCGACCTTAAAAGGTATAGGGCCAGCCTATACCGACAAAACAAGCCGTAACGGACTAAGGGTAGGTGATATCATAAGAGCTAATTTCAGAGAGCTTTATGATGAGCATGTCGCCAATCATCTTATGATATTGAAAAACTATGATTTCAAATTCGACCTGAAAGAGTATGAGAAGGAGTGGTTTGAAGGTATTGAAATGCTGAAGAAATTTACTATAACCAGTACTGAATATCTTGTGAATGACCTTGCAGGCAAAGGGAAACGGGTTCTGGCTGAAGGTGCACAGGGTACCATGCTCGATATCGACTTTGGCTCATACCCTTTCGTTACTTCATCCAATACTGTCAGTGCCGGGGCATGTACCGGACTGGGCATTTCTCCAAAGATGATAGGAGATATATTCGGAATTTTTAAAGCCTATTGCACCAGAGTTGGCTGCGGCCCCTTCCCTACCGAACTATTCGACGAAACCGGAACAAACTTAAGAAACCTCGGACATGAATATGGCGCTACAACAGGAAGACCCAGACGCTGTGGATGGATCGATCTTCCGGCTATGAAGTATTCAATAATGGTAAACGGCATAACCAAACTCTTCATGACTAAGGCTGATGTAATGTCCGGATTCAAAACAATAAAAATATGTACCGCATATAAAATCGATGGCAAACTCTGCACCGAGATCCCATTTAATAACGATTCAGTGGTTGAACCGGTTTATACTGAATTTGCAGGATGGGAAGAGAAGATTACAGGTTACAGGCAATTTAAGGAATTACCTGTGGCACTTAAAAAATACATAGAATTTATCGAAAACGTGACCGGTGTGCCTGTAACAATGGTCTCCGTTGGTCCCGACAGGGAAGAAACTATTTTCAGAAATTAAAATTAATATTGTTGAACAGATATAAATGTTCAACTTCCTTACATATTTTTTGATATAAAGCCATATACTTAAAGTATTACGGATTTTGTATATTCGGCATATAATATACACCTTACATAATTAAAACCCGCCTGATGAAATCTTTAATACAATTCTTCGAGGAAAGCGTTGAAAAATATAGTAATAATGTCTACCTGTGGGAAAAACCTAACGATAAATATGAAGGTACTACCTATGGAGAAACGAGAAAACAAGTCTATGAATTTGCAGCAGGATTAATAAAACTCGGTATAAAAAAGGATGACAGGCTGAGTCTGATTTCTGAAGGTCGTAACAATTGGGTAATTGGTGAAATGGGTATTCTCTATACAGGTGCCGTGAATGTTCCACTTTCGGTGAAGTTAAATCCGGATGAAATAAAATTCAGGATTAATCACTCTGGTTCAAGAATGATACTGGTATCGTCAATTCAGGCTCAGAAATTAGGAGGAATTCTAAAAGATTGTCCGGCAATTGAAAAAATAATACATTTCGACACTCAGGAAGAGTATGCTGAAAATGAAATCCATTTTAACGAGGTACGAAAACTCGGAAGAGAATGGATGGAGTCATCGGAAAACCTTAAAAAGTTCACTGAGATTTACAGGGGTATTACACCTGACAACTTTGCAAATATATGTTATACTTCAGGAACTACAGCCGATCCTAAAGGTATCATCCTTACTCATGGCAATTATGTGACTAATGTTTATCAGTCTTATAGTCTCATTGATTTACCTTCATTTTACAAAACCCTTCTCATACTTCCATGGGATCATTCATTCGGACATACTGGCGGAATATTTTCATTTATGGGCAAAGGAGCCAGCATTGCTTCAGTAAAGACCGGGAAGACCCCGATTGAGACTCTGAGAAACCTTCCGGCCTGCCTGAAAGAGATTAAGCCAAACCTTCTTATGAGCGTTCCGGCAATTGCGAAAAACTTCAGAAAAAATATAGAAAAAGGCATTAAGGAAAAGGGGCCTGTTATAGAGCTTCTCTTTAATCATGCTCTTAAAATTTCCTATGCGTATAATAAAGAGGGCTGGAATAGAGGAACTGGTGCTCAAAGGCTGAAACGACCTCTTCTCAGGTTTTATGACCGTTTACTGTTCAGCAAGATAAGGGAGGCATATGGCGGAGAATTAGATTACTTCATTGGTGGAGGGGCACTACTCGAAATAGAACTGCAGCGTTTTTTCTATGCTCTGGGTATCCCTATGTATCAGGGGTACGGATTAAGTGAAGCTTCACCGGTGATTTCTACAAACTCCACCAGTCGTCATAAACTCGGATCCTCAGGAGCACTTGTGAATAATATGGATCTTAAAATTTGTGATGACAATGGAACTGAAGTACCTGTCGGAGACAAAGGGGAAATAGTTATCAGGGGCGGCAATGTAATGTATGGTTACTGGAAAAATGAAGCAGCAACCAGAGAGACAATCAAGGATGGATGGTTATATACAGGAGACATGGGATATATGTCGGAAGACGGCTTCCTATATGTGCTTGGACGATTCAAAAGCCTGCTTATTGCTGATGATGGTGAAAAGTTCAGTCCTGAAGGCATTGAAGAGGCAATCTCAGAACAATCAAAATATATTGAACAATGCATGCTCTATAACAATCAAAAACCGTACACAGTTGCTCTGGTCGTTCCTAATCAGCATGCACTTAAATTATACCTCGAAGAAAAATTGCTCACAGCCGATTCCGACGAGGGAAAACGCGCCGCTATTACCTTGATAGAAAGTGAAGTGAATGAATACAGAACTAACGGGAAATATGGTAAAATGTTCCCTCAAAGATGGCTTCCTGTAGCCATCGGAATTCTTGAACAGAGCTTTACCGAGGACAATGGACTTATGAATTCCACGATGAAAATTGTGAGAGGAAAAATAATGGATAAATACCAGGACCTGATAGATTATCTTTATACTCCTGATGCCAAGGCAGTTACGAACGAAAGGAATATAGAAGAGGTTGAAAAGATGAAGCTGGGGTAACAATAAAGGCTTCGGACTTTGGCTTAAACACTAATATTTCAATATCAATGAAAAGACCTCATATCATAACTCTGCTATCCCTGCTTATTTTAAGTGTATCATGTACACATAAAAAAGAAATCAGCTGGAAAATTGCTGATAATCCAATTCTTACAAAATGGGCAGCTGATGTTGATCCTTTAAAGCCATGGCTGGTATATCCCCGACCTGATATGGTAAGGGATTCATGGATAAGTCTTAATGGATTGTGGGATTATGCGATTACATCAATAAATTCAAAGCCTGAAAAGTGGGATGGCTCAATTCTGGTACCTTACCCGGTTGAATCGGCACTTTCAGGAGTAAAAAAAAGAGTATCGGAAAATGAAAACCTCTGGTACAAAAGAACATTCATTGTACCTAATGTCTGGAAAAAGAAACATATACTTCTTAATTTTGAAGCCAGTGATTGGGAAACAACTGTCTGGGTTGACGGGAAAGAAATAGGTAAACACCGTGGTGGTTATGATCCCTTTGCTTTTGACATTACCTCATCACTTGATCACAAAAAACTCCATGAACTTATAGTTTGTATCTGGGATCCCACTGACAAAGGAACACAGCCGCGTGGTAAGCAGGTATCGACACCAGGAAGTATCTGGTATACTCCAACTACAGGGATCTGGCAGACTGTATGGATTGAACCCGTTAATGAGTCATATATAGGTTCTTTCAGAACTGTGACAAATGCTGATAAAGGGACTGTATCATTTAAAACCGAAGTAAAAAATGCGGATCAGGGATCACTTTTATTCAAGATTATAAAGGAAGGAAAGACTGTAGCTGAGGCTACAGGTATTTCGGGAGCTGAGATTACAATACAGATAAAAGATCCTGTTTTATGGACTCCTGATAAACCGTTTTTATACGATGTCATTATTGAATTAAAAAATAAAAACAAAACAGTTGACAGGGTTAAATCCTATACAGGAATCAGGAAAATATCTCTTGGAAAAACAGCTGACGGCTTCACAAGGATATTGCTTAACAACGAATTTGTTTATCAGAACGGACCTCTAGATCAGGGATTCTGGCCTGATGGTATCTACACTCCTCCTACTGTTTTTGCGATGGTTTCCGATCTGATTATGACAAAAAAGATGGGATTTAATATGTTGAGAAAACATGTGAAGGTTGAAAACCGGATTTTCTATTATTGGTGCGATAAACTTGGCATTCTGGTCTGGCAGGATATGCCGAGCGGCGACCAGTATATCTCGGGCAATCTTCCCGACATAGATAAATCTAAAGAGTCAACGGAACAGTATGAACTCGAACTTAAACGAATGATCGAAACAAAATATAATCATCCTGCAATAATCATGTGGGTGCCATTTAACGAGGGTTGGGGTCAGTTCGAAACAGGACGGATAACAAAACTTATTGCTGATTATGATACAACAAGACTTGTCAACAGTTCCTCCGGATGGACTGACCGTGGTACAGGAAATATAAATGATATTCATCATTATCCCGACCCAATCGTTCAGGAGGCTGAAGAAAAAAGAGCAATTGTCCTCGGTGAATTTGGCGGGCTCGGATTACCACTTGAGGGACACACATGGGAACAGAAGAACTGGGGTTACAGGAATATGACTGACACACTTCAACTTTTGTCAAAGTATGAATCATACTTCGACATCATTCATAGATTTGTTAAGGAAAACGGGCTAAGTGCAACGATTTATACTCAGACTACCGATGTTGAAACTGAGACCAATGGACTGATGACTTATGACAGGAAAATTGTGAAGATGGGAGTTAAAAATGTGTTCAATGCAAATAATGACATATTGCCTCCATCCATAGTTTCTCCATTTAGAATATTCAAAGGCTCATTTACAATAGAGTTTAAGAACAACAGGGAAGGTGGAAGGATATTCTACACTACAGACGGAAGTGAACCAACTGAAAACTCCTACCCATACACAGCACCGTTTGTAATCACGGAAACTGCTTCAGTAAAGGCCTTTACAAAATGGAATGACGCCAGGAGCCGGATTAATACTTACCTGATTGAGAAGAAAAGTGAAATGCCAACGCCAAATCCGGATAATTAAAAACCGTATTTGTTCTTTAACATGGATATTCAAGGAAACTATCTGCGTTAATCAGCTTTATCTGCGGGATATAAAAAAGATGTTTCCTGCAGATTTCGCAGATCTGCGCAGAAGGTATTCCTAAACAATTAGTCTGCTTTTAAATGGAAGAAATGTCATAAAGTCAGCATGATGAACAATGTATGCCTCAGTGGTTCTTTTCACAAGGTCACCTTCATGTGCATGAGCTGCAATTATATGACAAACCTCCGGAGGTATACCGCACTCTTCTGCAAGCGATACTCCTGAAAAAGGATGTCTCAGGTACTGTCCGTATTTGCCCTGAACTGCCTTGCCTTCATTATCAAGCTCATACTCCAGCAATTTGCCAACATCTGCAAGGATTGCTCCTGATATAAGAACATCCATATTCACCGGAAGATCCGAAGAAAAAAACTCATTCATCTTTTCACCGCTTGCTTTGGCAACATGAACTACGCATCTTTTGTGAGCCATAAAAGTTACCTTAAGGTCAGGTCCGCAAAGTAAGGTAAAGGGTATCACATCAAGATCTTCATATTTCAGAACACTTCTCTCAAGTGCAAGTTCCCAGGTTCTGGCAGTTCTCTCCCTAAGGGAGGCATCCTGAATCCATTCCAGTTCAGGCCATAACTTTTTAACTGTCTCGGTCATAATACCTCTTTTAAGTTATTTTATTCTGGCTATAATAGCATCTGTCATCATCGTTGTAGAAGCCGCGCCGTTACGTATCACCTCAGGTCTACCCGACATCTTCATCATATCATATGTTTTGACTTTACCTTCTTCAATTACCTCAGCGATCGCTTTACGTATTTTAGAAGCAGTTTGCTTTTCATCGATGTAATCAAGCATCATGCATGCTGATTCTATCATTGCAATCGGATTGACAATTGAGATACTATAGTCAGCATATTTCGGAGCAGATCCGTGTGTTGGTTCAAATACGGCTACTCCATCGGATGAAAACTGGGCGCTGCATGCAAAACCTAGTCCGCCTATCAGACCCGCGAACGCGTCAGAAGCAATATCACCAAACATATTACCTGCTACAATGACCCCGTACTCCTCAGGGTTTTTTGTGAGCCACATCATCTGAGCGTCAATATTTGTATTCAGAAGCTTTATCTCAGGAAATGAATTCTTCTGAATCTCCTTTGCAAGCTTCCACATAAGACCAGATGTTTCCCTAATCACATTAGGTTTTTCACATACTGTTACAGATTTATAACTATATTTTTTAGCATGCTCAAATGCCGCCATCAGAATCCTGGTTGTCGCTTTCCGGGTAAAAATTCTGGTTGATATAGAGATTTCCTCAACAGGAACTTTACCAAAATTCTCTGCAAATTTCTTATGCGTCATAAATGCCTGGTAAACCTGTGCAGGAGGGTTGGTCCATTCCACCCCCGAATAAAGGCATTCAGTATTCTGTCTGAAAATAACCACATCCACAAGAGGTTCATCAATTGTATTTCCTTTCCCTCTTCTGACGAAATTAAGAGGATTGCCTTTATATGACTTGCAAGGCCGTACGCAAATATCCAGATTAAAAAGTTGTCTTAATCCGACTATTGGACTAGAGTAAGTTAATCCTTTTCCCTGAAGTTCGTTTGAAAGTTCGGCTTTGGCTTCATCAATCGGTTTGGAGGTGATTGCACCAAAGAGTGCTATCTTATGCTTCCTGATAAGTTCTATTGTTCTCTGTGGTAGCGGATTACCCTCTTTGCACCAGAATTCCCAACCGATATCACCATGAATATAATCGGCTTGAAATCCTGCAGCATCTAAAACTCTTAGTGACTCATTCAGAACCACTGCACCAATGCCATCCCCCGGCAGTGTAATTATTGTGCGTTTCGACATATCGTTAATTTTAGGTTAGTTAAAACAGCTGATCTTCCCAAAAATAAACAAAATTAACCAAGCTTAATACCTGATCTTAATTATATAATAATGCGGGTCAGGTGAAAAATAAATAGTATTTTTGCCACGAATCAGCACTATATTATAATATATGAGCATTTTAGGTCACTTAAACCCGGGACAACTCTGGGTATATTTTGAGGAGATATGTAAGATACCGCGTCTGTCGAAAGATGAAGGGAGAATAAGAGAATATCTTCTTGAGTTTGCAAAGAATCATAATCTTGAGGCTAAAGAAGATGAGGTTGGGAATATACTAATTATTAAGCCTGCGTCGAAAGGCATGGAGAACAGGAAAACAGTTGTTCTTCAGAGTCATATGGACATGGTAGGTGAAAAAAACGCTGATTATCCACATAACTGGACAACCGATCCCATAATTCCAAAAATTAATGAAGGTTGGGTAACAGCTACCGGAACAACTCTTGGTGCAGATGATGGGATTGGGATAGCCTCACAACTGGCGATACTGACTGATAAAGAGCTTATTGCCGGTAAAATCGAATGCGTGTTCACTGTTGACGAAGAGTCAGGTATGACTGGTGCAATAAATCTTAAATCCGATTTTTTCACCGGAAAAACACTACTTAACCTCGATTCAGAAGATGAAGGTATCTTATTCATAGGTTGTGCCGGAGGTATGGATACGGTTGGAACGATGAACTACGAGCCGGTTCCCGTACCTGAAAACTCAATTGCGCTTGAAATATCTGTTACAGGGTTGCATGGTGGTCATTCAGGTGATGAAATCCACAAAGGATATGGCAATTCTGTAAAAATAATGAACAGATTACTCTGTAATCTTTCTTCCCACTATAAAATGTCCATAGCATGGTTCGACGGAGGAAATCTTAGAAATGCAATTCCAAGGGAAGCCTTTGCTACAATTGTCTTTGACAAAGAAAATATTGATTCAATTAAAACCTGGATTAACAATTTCATAATCACCTTATTCAGTGAATTCGGAGAACTCGAAAAGGATCTTAAAATCGCATTTAGTGAAACAGATCTTCCCGGATTTGTTATTGATGAATCAAATCAGGAAAAATTTCTGAATGCATTAACCTGTTGTCCTCATGGAGTGATTGCCTGGTCAAAAGATATGGAGGATCTTGTTGAAACATCAACTAATCTTGCATCTGCCAAATTCAGTGAAAATAATACGATCAGGATTATTACCACTCAGAGAAGCTCAGTTGAATCAGCCAGAAATGATGCAAGTGCCAGGGTTGAATCGTGCCTGAAACTTGCAGGTGCCCAGGTGGTTCATTCAGACGGATATCCTGGCTGGAAACCAAACCTGAATTCGGAAATTCTTAAGATAACGCTAAAATCATACATCTCACTTTTCGGTAAGGAGCCGGCAGTAAGGGCAATACATGCCGGCCTTGAATGCGGTCTGGTTTATGAAAAAATAAGGGGAATCGATATGATATCATTCGGCCCAACCATAAAAGGAGCGCATACTCCCGAGGAGATGATTGAGATAAAAACTACACAGATGTTCTGGGACCTCCTTATTGATGTCATCCTTAACATGCCGGTTGAATAAAAAGAAAGTCCTAAACTTGTTGAAAGGAATTCCTGCTTATTCGTATTTCTCAAATTCATCCTTGCCAGCTCCGCACACGGGACAGATGTAATCAGCAGGCAGGTCGTTGAATGCGATACCTGGTGCAATACCTGATGAAAGATCACCTTCCTGTGGATCATAAATGTATCCGCAAACAACGCACTTGTATTTATCCATAATCTGATTTACATCGCTTTTATTTTTCTCACTACATCTATAACTGTGCCATCAACCCATTTTATGGCAGCAACTATATCATCCTCAAAATGTGGCTTTTGCGGAACTCCGCAGATCCTTTCAGCTTCATCTTTAAGCTCTCTGAGTGTTTTTAAAGGAAGTCCGCTTCCTTTCACACTGTCAATAAGATCCTGACGAAGAGGATTAATTGCAATTCCACGTTCAGTTATAATCACATCAATAAGCTCACCTGGCCCGCATAATGTGGTCACCTCATCTACAATAACCGGTATTCTGTCACGGAATAAGGGTATTGGAAGAATTACATTCCTTGCGTGCAAACAATTCTGCCAGCCTCCGATACCATGCAGGAGGTAACCATCTGAATGAGTAACAACATTACCGTTAAAATTGAGATCGACCTCAGTAGCACCAAGAATCATTATATCCATCATGCTGGTAAGAATGATAGTTATATGCATTAAATACCGGGTATGGAATATGATTGACGTTTTCCTCAATCGATCGCACAGAGTCAAGGTCAAATACCTGGGCATCAAGTATATAACCCATTTGTCCTTCTTCCAGCATCTTCACCATGTATTTAGTACTTCCTCCGAATCCGAATTTTGATTTCCATCCCTTGTTCTTCAGTATCTCATGCACAAATACTGCAATTGCAAGAGAAGTTCCTCCTGCTCCTGCCTGCATTGTAATTCCATCTTTCAGAATACCTGACTTTTCAAGGAAAGAGGCTGTCAAATCAGCTATAAGAAGTCGGTCAGGGCTCCTGGTAATCTGAGTTGTACCCGATACTATTTTATCAGGTATGCCAATTTTATCAACTACTACCACATAATCAACATAAGTCCCCTCAATTTCCATTGGGAAACATGGAAAGTCCACAAGATTATCTGTAACCACTATGACTTTTGAAGCGTACATGTAATCTGCTTTTGCATATCCTATAACTCCGCATGCGGATGGCCCGCCAGTGCCTTTAGCATTTCCGAAAGGATCAGCTGAAGGTGCTGCAAGTACAGCAATATCGATCTTCACTTCGCCATCCTGGATAGCCTGAACCCTTCCGCCGTGAGATCTGAGAACAGCTGTGCCTTCCATCTTTCCTTCAGACACATATCGTCCCAACGGGCCGTTCATACTGCCTTCAATTCTATTTACAGTGCCATCATCAAGATACCTGATAACAGGATCATTACATGGGAATGATGCTGATGGGAACCATACAAGGCCTTTAGTCCCCATTGCGGAAGCCAGCTCAAATATTTTATTGCTTACCAGGTCCCCATCCCTGAGATGATGATGTGTTGATATAGTCATGCCGTCGCAAAGACCACATTTCCTTAATGCTTCTTCAAGTGTACTGACAACTTTATTTCCGTCATCAGGATAATCAGAACATGTTGGAACCGGAGGTGCGTATTTTCTTCCACCCGGTTTATGTTTACCTACTCCTTTAAAAGGGATAACAGGCTGACCATTGATTTCCAGAGGAACAAATCTTCCGGCTGCATTTTTCACAGTTTTAATCGGCATATGATCGCTTTTATTTTTTAATTCTCAAGTGAACGAACTTCATTTATCCAGTCACCCGAAATGAGATTAAGACTAACTGCCAGATCGATTATTTTCTGGGCCCGTGCAACAACAGGAGGATCAATCATTTTTGAACCAAGAGCAACTACTCCTAGGCCTTTTTTTCTTGCCTCTTCAAATGCCATGACAATTTTTTCAGATTTTTCTATTTCGCTCCTGTCAGGTGCAAATCCTTGTTTTATAACAGATATCTGCCGTGGATGGATACATCCCATTCCTTCAAATCCGAGTGCCTTGGAAGTCTTTACATTGTTTTTCAGTGCATCTGTATCAGCAACATCTGAAAAAACGGAATCTATTGGCTGGATGCGGGCAGCCTTAGCAGCCACAACAATCCTTGATCGTGCATAAAGAGATTCATTACCCTCAATGGTTCTGGCTACTCCCAGGTCGGCAGTATAGTCTTCCAGTCCTATTGCCAATGCAACAACATTATCTGATCCCAGGGCAATATCAAATGAATTTTCAACTCCCAGGGCACTTTCAATAATAGGCATAAGGTAAACCTGGTTACTGATATTGAATTTTTTTCTGATAGTTCCGATTTTTCTTTCAACCTGTTTAACATATTCAGGGCTTTCGCACTTTGGGATGAGTATGAGATTTACATTATGAGGAATAACAAAATTAAGATCCTCTAATCCCATCTCACCCTGATTTATCCTTACCATCCGCTCTGCTCCATTAAAGCTGATCTGGCGTAAAGCATTCCGTACAAGAATCCTCGCTTCATCTTTCTTAGAGGGTGCTACAGAATCTTCAAGATCAAGAATAATCCCATCGGCTGAATGCAGGCCGGCATTTATCATCAGGCCAGGAGCGTTGCCGGGCAGATATAAACGTGAAAAACGAAATCGCTCCCTGGTAGTACTATAATTGTTTATAGTTAGAAATTCAGGAAGGTATTCAAGATCAGTGCTAATCAATTGCTTAATGGCAGATTCCATTCGGGCAGCAAGGACAAACGGCAGTGCTCCAGTATCTGTTATCTTTACCCGGGCATGTTCAATTCCAAAAAGATCGAGTATTTCGTTAATCAGATTTTTTATGGATTCACCATATAATACTTTTACTTTTGATATCAGATCAATGGTTATTCCACCATCTGATTTTAATTCCAGTAAAATTTCGCAATCTGATCTGACCTTAGGGCCTGAATTACCGGCGACTGCAATGTTTTTTTTCATATCACACGGTTGATAATGTTATTCAAAACTAATGAATTTTTAAACATCGACCGCATCAGGCAGACCTCAGAATCAATTTACCCGGCAAAAGGATCTTTTTTTTCGCAAAGTTCTATCAGTACACCAGATGTGGCTTTTGGATGGAGGAAGGCAATATCAAGTCCTTCAGCCCCTTTTCTTGGTTTGCAGTCAATCAGGTTTATTCCGAGATTAGCCGCATGCATAAGCTGATCCTCAATTTTTTGAACCGAAAAAGCTATATGATGAATGCCTTCGCCTTTCTTTTCAATGAACTTGCCAATAGGTCCTGCAGGATCTGTAGACTGGAGAAGTTCAATTTTAGTCTGTCCTACCATAAAAAAAGCAGTTTTAACCTTCTGATCGGGCACTTCTTCAATATTATAGCATGTCAGGCCCATTACCTTTTCATAAAATTCTATAGCCTTTTCAAGGTCAGTAACTGCAATACCAATATGTTCAATATGTGATGGTTTCATTCTAAAATATATTATTATATAATTGTTAATCTTTTATTTTTACTCTAATTCCCTCACTTTGTTTCTTTTTACCTCACCATAAAACCTTCTCCAAGGCGGGATGCACATAAAAAACTTTTTTTCTCCCCTTCTCCCGTGGGAGTAGGTGTCGGGGGATGAGGAATTGGGATCTAAAAATATGTTGAAGGGATAGATTCATTAGAACGGAAACTCCACCGGAGCTTTTGTTTCAGACTCTTTATTTTCAGGTTTTTTAGCTGCTGCATGAACCGGATTCCCATCTACGAAAATTGCTTTGTAGGGTGCAGCCGGACAAGCAAATTCGCAATGTCCGCAGCCTATGCAAATATCTTCAGTAACCTCTGGAATGACGAGGTTTCCTTCATAGGCTATCATATGGCACGCTTTTGTCGGACAAGCCTCAGAGCAAGCTCCGCATGCAGTCTTCTCAGTCTTGACAATACAATTGTCCTTAATGAATTTTGCTTTTCCTATCTGTGTCAGTTTTTTAGCTTCAAGAACGAGCGGATGCAAAGCATTTGTGGGACAGACTTCAGTGCACTTTGTACAGTTATAAGTACAAAAGCTCTTGTGGTAATCCATCACCGGCTGCATAATACCTGCAATCCCATACTGTTTGTAGGAAGGCTGCAAAACACCGTTTGGGCAAACATTTATACATAGTGAACAGGCAATACAGTTCCTGTTGAAATCAGCTATTGTGCCCCCTCCCGGTGGGCATACCGGACTAGTTTTATTTTCCTTGACTGTAGATTCTTTTTTAGGCTTTGGTGCAACTTTGTCCTGCCCATTTGCGGATCGCGACAAACCTAAGAACAGTAACAATGATCCGGCTATTATTTTGCGTCTGCTTTCATCTGTCTTGTGTTCCTTTTTTTTGATTTCCACCAATCCGAAAGTAATTGCATTGTCCTGGCAGGTATGTATGCAATTGAAACAACTTACGCATCTTGAGAGATCTACGTCTGGCTTAAGAAAATCAATGCATGATGATTTACATCGCATTGCGCACCTTCCACATCTTGTACAAGCAGTTTCACTGAATTTTATTCTGAAAATGGAAATTTTTGAAATTAAACCCAGAAGTGTGCCAACCGGGCAGATCATATTACAATACAGCCGGCCCTTGGTTAAGGAGAGTCCACCAACCAGCAGGAAGAAGGCGGCTGGAATTCCATAGACTATAAGAGGGAATCCTTTTACAGGAATATTGCTCAGGCTGTAAATGTCAAATTTACCCAATATGCCTGCAAGAAAATTATTTATCAGGATTATGACCGGTTTCGCAAAATATGTCATGAACCTTCCATAAATACTGTAAGGATCAAGTAATGTAAGCATATAAACTCCCCATACCATAGTAACCACAACAGTTGCAGCCAGAATTGTGTACCTTAAAACTGTAAATGGTTTCTTGAAACCATATCTCCTGAATTTTTTTTTAATCCTTCCTCCTATCCTGCTGTTTAAATCCTGTCCGATTCCCAGGGGACAAAGAAATGAACAGTATGTCCTGCCGGTTAACAGGGTTAATAACAATATTAAAAGGAATCCACCTGCCACCATAGTTTTCAGATCATAAAACTTTAAGATGGACGGAACAAACTGTAAAAACATCAGAGTGTTTATATAGCTTGAAGGGATTAATGATTTGAAATCAACAAAAACGAGGACAAAAAAGATAAAAACAAGTGTCGAAAAGATTATCCTGATTCTTCTTAAAACAGATGAACTCATCAGATCTTACATTTTAATTCTTTTAATATTCAGGGAATCCAGATTCATGTTTCCAAGTCCCATTTTATGAGCTATAGGTATATACTCTATCTTATCAAAAGCTACTCCCAGCATTTTGGCAGCGGCAGCATCACCAGCCACCCAATCAGATGTAAGTATCTGTGATTTCATTGTTACAACGTCTTCTTTAGAAACACCCTGAGGACCATGCTTAACCATAACATTATAACAGTCTATGACATTCAGAGCAGGTTTTTTCTCATAAAGAGCGAAATCAGCAATACATTGATTCAGATTATTTGAATGCCAGTAACCTCTATCCCAGACAAGACCCATAGTGTTCTTCAGGCAGCAGGTCATTCGAGTCGAATTATGATCCTTAAGAACAGGTACATTAATGAATACGTCAGTTTCAAGAAGAAGCTGATGAACTTTGGTTTTCTGAAGGTTTACACCGCCTGGTATTTCAATTTCGTGATAATAGCTTTCCGAATTACCCGGAACTACTTTCGCACCTGCTGATTTTGCCATTTTTTCAATTCCTGAATTTTTGTAGCAATTTACCCAGTTATCGCAGGTATGGTCAAATACATACACCTCTTTTGCTCCCGCTTTGAAACAATGTTCTATGATTCGTTTTACTAGAAGAGGATTTGTATTAGCAGCCAGATCAGGAATCACATCCCATCCAATATTTGGTTTGATCAGAACTTTTTGACCCTTCTGGACAAAAGCTCCCATTCCTCCCAGCTCCTGAATTCCCAGGTCAAACATGGCATCAGGATTACCTCCCATTACTGCTACCATATCATATCTGGCAGCAGTCACTGCGGGTGCCCATAATGTGTCAAATCCTCCCATTTTTAAAGCCACACCTGCTGCAAGTCCACCTCCAACTGAAGTTCTCAGAAAATCTCTTCTTTTCATGATTATAAATAAAATGGTTATTTAAACGATAATTGGATAAGACCGGAAAAATACAATATTTTTTTATTATTCCGTAATGATTGGAAATACTATATTCGCAGAACATAATAGAGTCAGGCTTAATCTGGCATGTATTTTTAACAAATTTCTATTATAATTGTTGGACATTATACTACTGTTAAAAGATGAAAGTTATAAGTTACGATTGTTTCTCAGGCATAAGCGGGGATATGAATCTTGGGGCTATGGTTGATCTTGGCGTAGATGAAAAGTATCTCATTGGGGAATTAAAGAAGCTGAATCTACCGGGATGGGAACTGCAGGTACAAAAAGACCAGCGGCATGGTATAACAGGTACGAAGGTTACGGTTAAACAGACACGGCACGAACATGCGCACAGACATCTGTCTGATATCGAACAAATAATAAATACTTCCTCAATCGACTTAAAGACGAAGGAAGTGAGTATGAAGATATTTATGAAAATAGCCGAAGCCGAAGCTAAAGTCCATGGGGTCCCTGTGGAGCATGTGCACTTTCATGAGGTAGGTGCTGTTGATTCCATTATTGATGTAGTTGGCGCTGCAATATGTTATAACTTTTTCAACGTTGATGCGGTTCACGTATCTGCAGTTGAACTGGGAGGCGGATTCGTGAATTGTGAACATGGCATGTTGCCGGTACCTGCTCCTGCAACCGCAGAGATCATAAAAGGCATGCCGGTAAAAAAAGATGGAGTTAACTTTGAAGCAACAACGCCTACCGGTGCGGCAATTCTTGCAACCTTTGGTACTCATTTCGATCCCGGATTGGAGATTAAAATTGAAAAAACAGGATATGGCATAGGTCAGAAAGAAAACCCTTCAGTCCCAAATCTTCTGAGGGTATTTATTGGTCAAACAATTGCAAACAGAGTTGCCGGTCATGATGCTCTTCAGCTTGAATGCAACATAGACGACATGAATCCTGAGTTTTTCGAATATATATCAGACAGGCTGTTTAAAGCCGGTGCATCCGATGTGTTTTTTACAAACCTGATTATGAAAAAAGGCCGTCCGGGTATCATGCTTAACGTAATATGTGAAACAGAGCTTGCTGATGTCATAAAGCAGATCATATTTACAGAATCTACTTCATTGGGAATAAGAACATTCCCATTCAGGAAAGACACCCTGGTCAGAAAATTCGATTCAACAGATACTATATATGGTAATCTGATTATTAAACGCTCATATTTTAACGGGAGAGAAGTTTCCTGTAAACCTGAATACGAGGATTGTAAACGAGTAGCTGCAGAGAGAGGAATACCGGTAAAGGAAGTTTACAATAATGTGATGGCTGGCTTGTTAAACAAATAGTTCAAATCCTTAAAAAAGAGGCATATGGACGCAAAAGAAGTAGAGAAACTGCTCAATGAAGTCAAAATTGGTGATACAAGTGTTGATAAAGCGCTTGAGATTCTTAAAAATTTCCCTTATACAGATCTTGGTTTTGCCAGAATTGACCATCACAGAGAAATGAGGACAGGCTATCCTGAAATCATTTATTGTGCCGGTAAATCAATTGACCAGGTCAGGGAGATCTTCAGGGTTATGTCGGAAAAGGAGAATAATGTAATAGGTACAAGGGCAAACCAGGAAATGTTTGAATCGGTAAAAAGCATTTCACATGACGCAGTATTCTATCCCATGGCCAGGATTATTTCATTGCAAAAGAAAAAACCAAAGACACCTGAAAGCAGAATTGCGATTATTACTGCCGGCACCTCCGATATGCCAGTGGCGGAAGAGGCAGCTATTACTGCCGAACTGCTGGGGAATAAAGTTCTGAGGATCTATGATGCGGGTGTTGCAGGCATCCACAGGCTTGTCGATAAATTACCTGACATTAGGAATTGCAGGGTGGTAATAGTGATAGCGGGAATGGAAGGCGCTCTTGCAAGTGTTGTTGGCGGTCTTATCGATAAGCCTGTAATAGCAGTTCCCACCAGCGTAGGATATGGTGCAAATTTTGGAGGTATTTCAGCCTTACTCGCAATGCTTACAAGCTGTTCTACAGGAGTTACAGTTGTTAATATTGATAATGGCTTCGGCGCAGGCTTCGCTGCAAGTATGATCAATAAAATCGAATAAGCGAATAATTATCTTTTAGTATCTGACGTAGAAATAATAAGGACTCCGTTAGAACCCCTGGTACCATAAATTGAGGCAGCAGATCCCCTAAGCACATCGATCGATCTTACCATCTGTGGCTGGATGCCGTCAAGAGAATTTGTGGGTACACCATCTACTACAAAAAGAGGTTGAGTACTTTCATTAACGGACGAAGCTTCCCTGATTCTAATACTCGTCCCTGTTACCTGAACCTGAGGCACTTCTGCACGGATAAGCTCATATATTGAATTGTATGAAGCATATCTTTCCTTTCGTGCATCTACTTTTGAAACAGCAGAAGTCACGTTTTTCCTTTTCTGTGTACCATATCCAACATCAACCAGTTCATCACCGTATTCATTTTTCAGCCTTGTGATCTGTTTAACTATTGAATCATTTAGAATGAAGTTTATGTAAGTCCTTCCTGCTATCGGTTCTGTTATGATGGCCGGAGGTAAAGTATAGATCCCAATTTTCTTGACCGACGGTTGAATCTTGATTTTATATTCCCCTCTTTTATCTGTTGAAACTCCACTCTTCTCTCCATCAATAATAATTTCAGCACCCTGAACAGGAGCCTGATAGGCATCCTTAACAACGCCTGTTATAACGATTTTTTTGTTAGCTTTTTGTCCGGAAGCCGTACTGGCTGCGACAAAAACCAGAAGAAGAAAAAGAAAAAGCTTTGATCTCATTATAGTATTTGTTTAAATTCAATATAAAAATAGTCCATATTTTTGAAATCAACAATGATATTCAGGATCAGATGGTAATTTCAGGCTCATAATTAACATATTTTATGACAGAAAAATCAATTTGAGACATTAAACTAAAATAGATAGATTTGCATCGTCACTTTTTTCCAATGAAAAAACTTCTGCTCTCCACCGCATACTTACCTGCCATAGAATACATCTCACTTATTTCAAAGGCCAGTCAGATATTGATTGAAAAGGAGGAAAACTATATTAAACAATCATACCGCAACAGATGTTACATCCTCTCTTCCCATGGACGGCAGCTCCTCTCTGTTCCTGTATTGCTTGGGAGCATTCATAAAACACCGGTCAGGGAAATCAGGATTGATTATTCAAAACGCTGGCAGCAGGTTCATTTGAGGGCTCTTACATCGGCATATAGCTCTTCTCCATATTTTCAATTCTACTTTGAAAGTATTGAAAAAATAATATCCTCGAACTTCGATTTGCTTATTGATTTGAATTCAGAACTTCTGGCTTTAATTCTGACTATACTTAAAATAAATGTCAATCTCAGATACACAGATCGTTTTGAGCCTTCCATGTCTGCTGAATATGATTACAGGTACGCCTTATCACCCAAAATACAATCCCATTTCTTGGTAAAGAAATACCTGCAGGTCTTTGACAATTCTAACGGTTTCGTACAAAATCTAAGTGTTCTTGACCTCATTTTTAATGTTGGCCCTGAAGCAATAAACTTCTTCTGAATATTCCTGCACCTTGATCAGCATAGCCTGTCTTCAGGCGATCAGGTTTTCAGAGATAAGGCTATTCACATCTGCATATAGATGCGAAATCTGTGGATAATAAATTTTAAAATCAGGAGAAAGAATGATCAAATAAAAAGGGCCGTCTCCGGAGAGACAGCCCCAATCAAAGGAAGTCATCAAATAATCAAAGTATCAAATACCGAACTTATAGCCGATAGTGAGTGAAAATAGGTTCCTCATAGCACTTAAATTGGCAACAGCCGGATCAACGTTTACATCCACAGGGTAAAGAAAATACTTCTGAGAATAACTAAAATATGTGTAGGCAAAGTCTATTGAAATATTTTGTTCACGGAACCCGGCTCCAAAGGACAAAGAGTTATAAGAGAGATTTGCATTGTCCTCACTTGCTTTGAATGCTTTCCCATAATAGCCGTAACCCGCTCTCAGGTACAATTTGTTTAGCCGGTACTCACCTCCAAGACGAATATTGCTGGCTGATTTCAGACTATTTTTAATTTCCATATTTTTTACACTGTAATCATATCCGTCACCTGTTTCAGAGAACTTTGCTGAACTATAATCAGCAAATTCGTAATCCAGGCTGAGAATTGCAACTTTCTGGATCTGAACACCAACACCTGCCAATAACCTGTAGGGCGTAGCTAATGCATAGCTGAATCGCTGTGCAGGATTTGAAAATTCGCTGTGTCCTCCCAGAACATTTGCACTTATATTGTTATAATAATACTCATCTATCTTGTACCATGTTGGGGAATGGAAAGCCAGGCCGATACGTACAGCATCAACAGGTTTATATATAGCGCCTATTTTGATGGAATAACCTGTTCCTTTATCCTCATAATGATCAGTATAGGTAAAATTTTTGAATTGTGAAGGCATCGAAATATCAGTGGACTCAAGATGCTCATAATGACTGGTATATCTCAGTTTTGAGATTCCGAGTGAAGCACCAAAAAAGAGTTTATTCGAATAATTACCTCCAAAAGAAATATCATGTTCTCCGATATATCCCTCATTTGTCACAAGGCGTCTGACGGTCTGACCATAAACAGAGGGAGGATTATCTCCGTAATTAGACAAGGCAGTAGCAAATTTTCTACCACCAGAACCTGTAACTGTGTCCATAACATAAGCATCGAATGCTATTCCTTCAGCACCCTGAAGGTCTTTGTAAAAAGTTCCTCCGTTCTGATTACCAAGTGCTGCCCAGTAGTCAGCCATTGAACTTGTGTTACTGACTCCCTTGATTAACACACTTTGATACATATTATTGGTCTTATTATAGGAGTATCCAATATTTAAGTTGATGAGTCCGGTTTCATTGCTGTTTGAGATCAGGTTGCTTACAAAACCTATCTGATTGAGATTAAAGTTCGAAAGGTTATCTGTTGAATTTCCGTGGAAACCCGCAGTAGTTTTAATATTGAACAGAGAAGGTGTAACTGTTAATTCAGAAGCACGGAATACTCCTATTCCGGCCGGGTTCTGGCCAAGAGAGGAAATATCTCCTCCCAGTGATGTAAATGCGCCACCCATTCCGTTGAATCGGGCTGTTCCGTTATAAAAAACCTGGGAATACCGCAATGCGTCATCAACATTCTGAGCTTTTGTACCCGCATACAGACAAAATGCTGTTAGTATTATTGCACATATCTTTTTCATAAGATTCGATTTTTTTTCGTAAAACTATCCCTGCACTCTTTATTTAGAATGAACTGTTAAAGTATTATTTTATTGTTTAATACTATCTCCTTCCGGAGGATGAACCGCCGCCTCCGCCGCCACCTGAAGAAGAACTACTTCCTGATGAACCAGAAGAGCCTGATGAACCTGAAGAGTAAGATCCTCTTGATTCACCTCCTCCGCTATAGGAAGATCTGCCTGATGAACCACTATATGACCCTGATGAATAACTGCCTGACCTTTCC